>Ga0209491_10000027_pt1 | contig 207977 bp, 193 predicted proteins | sample BON02_FD_187213 | JGI IMG/M metagenome (GOLD analysis project Ga0209491, IMG submission 187213) | Freshwater microbial communities from Lake Bonney liftoff mats and glacier meltwater in Antarctica - BON-02 (SPAdes) (version 2) | ecosystem: Environmental > Aquatic > Freshwater > Ice > Glacier... | reverse complement strand
AAAGAAGCAAGCGGTGGACGAAGCACAAATTATGAATTAAAAGTAATGCCAGGCATTTGCTAAAGGCAGGTGTAAATTTACGATACCTGCAAAGTACCCTAGGGCATAGCAGCAGTAAAACCACAGAAATTTATATCAGGGTAATTAGCATTAACCATAAAACATTAAAAGGCCTTTTGGATTTATTATAAATTGTACTATTTTTGACGGCATACAATGGGCAAAGCTACAATATTTACGAATAGAATGGGCTTTTTAGCATTATCTTACCAATCTAATAAAGATTGCGTAGATAATAAAAATAGACGCATGTTTTGGAGCGAGTTGGGTTTATACTAATGTTGGTAAATATTAAGAAGACCATGACACAATGATGAAAACAAGACCATTAAATAGATTATCCGTTTATTTAGAACAGTTGATAAAAGGTCGCTTATGGCTTAAGGTAATCATTGGATTGATTTTAGGGGCTGGATTGGGAGTACTACTTAACCCATCTACAGGGCTGATTTCAGGGAATTTAAGTTTATGGTTAGCCAATTGGCTAGACTTACCAGGACAAGTATTTATGAGACTGGTACAAATGATTATGATACCCTTGATATTTGCCTCCATAATATCTGGAATTATAGGGAACACTTCAGAAAATCTTAAAACCTTTGGATTGAGGTTACTATTATATTTCGTTTTTACAACTGTTGTTTCCATCATCATCGGTCTAACCGTAACTCTCATTATGAAACCCGGTCAATACATTTTTAATCTGGGTGGATTTCCGAATAGTAGTGGAGAACCATCGATAGCTACGGAAGATCCTAAGCATATGGAAAACATCCCAACCGCTATTTCCAACCTCATCCCAAATAATCCATTGGAATCAATCTTGATGGGTGAAATGTTGGGTGTCGTTATTTTTACCATCATAATAGGTGTTGCCATTACCCAACTAAACAGGATAACTGCAAAACCCATCATTCGTTTTACGGAAGCGATTCAAAAAATTTGCATGATTGTGGTATCATGGGCCATGATCCTTGTACCTTATGCGGTATTTGGGCTTATGGCCGCTTTGCTATCCAGAACAGGCATTGACATATTCCTAGGACTGGGTTATTATATGGCAGTGGTTATAGTGGGTTTGATACTATTATTGATATTTTATTTGTTGCTGACTTTATTGATTGTAAAGAAAAACCCGCTGAAATTTTTACAAGCTATACGAGAGCCTCAGTTGTTGGCATTTTCAACCGCCAGTTCAGCTGCCGTTATGCCGCTCTCGATGAAAACAGCAGATGAAAAACTAGGTGTATCGTCAAATGTTAGCGATTTTGTTATTCCTGTTGGTGCCACCATTAATATGGACGGAACTGCCTTATTTCAATGTGTGACAACCATTTTTATGGCACAAGCCTATGGTATTGAATTGTCTATTATAAGCTTAATACTAATCACCTTTACTGTGGTGGCTGCGTCAATAGGAACACCTGCCATTCCTGGAGGTGGTGTTATTATTCTAGCATCTGTATTACAGGGTGCAGGAATTCCTGTTGATGGACTTATCGTTATAATTGGAATAGACCGTATTTTGGGAATGTTTAGAACAGCAGTTAATGTAACGGGAGATTTAACCGCCTGTATAATTTTCAATAAGTTTTATGGTGTTACTTCAAACATAAAAACATTTGCCAACAAAGTGTATAAGTAATAGCCTCCTAACGTCAGCTACTACTTATACGCAAACCGTCAACTGTCTCATTACTAAACTCAAAGCCCTACAAATTACATTTAAAAAAAAACAAATATCCAAATATTTGAGTATGTTTGTAGCGTATTTATAAGAAATGACGTTTTGCATAAACTAAAAAAGCACTGTCAGAATTATGATTACCAATAAAAAAGAAAGCAACAATGAAAACACAAGTAAAAAAAACAATTTTTATCGCAATGCTCGCCATAGTTAGCTTTAGCAATATTGCACATGCACAATACACCAAACTATTGGACTTTGCAGGTGCTACAAACGGAATAATACCTGAGGGCTCGCTTATTTCTGACGGTACCTTTCTGTATGGAATGACTTCACAGGGCGGCACAAATGGTCAAGGAACTATTTTTAAAATAATGCCTAATGGAACTGGCTATGTAAAACTATTGGACTTTGATGGTGGCATAACCGGAAGTTATTCTTCTGGCTCTCTTATTTTTGACGGCACCTTTCTTTATGGAATGACTGGGGCGGGAGGCACAAATGGTAGAGGAACTATTTTTAAAATAATGCCTAATGGTAGCGGCTATGAAAAACTATTAGACTTTGTTGACACCATAAACGGAAGTTATCCTTTTGGCTCTCTAATTTCTGACGGCACATTTCTGTATGGAATGACTTCGGAGGGCGGCACAAATGATAAGGGAACTATTTTTAAAATAATGCCTAATGGTAGCGGCTATGTAAAACTATTGGACTTTGTTGACACCACAAACGGAAGTCATCCTCGTGACAATCTTATTTCTGACGGCACATTTCTGTATGGAATGACTTCTAGGGGCGGCACAAACGAGTTGGGAACTATTTTTAAAATAATGCCCAATGGAACTGGCTATTTAAAACTATTGGACTTTGTTGATGTCTCAAACGGAAGTTATCCTAATGGTAATCTTATTTCTGACGGCACCTTTCTTTATGGCTTGACTGTGGAGGGTGGCACAAATTCACTGGGCACTATTTTTAAAATAATGCCCAATGGAACTGGCTTTGTAAAACTATTGGACTTTGCAGGTGTCACAAACGGAAGTTCTCCCCATGGCTCTCTAATTTCTGACGGCACATTTCTGTATGGAATGACTCAAATGGGCGGCACAAATGATATGGGAACTATTTTTAAAATAATGCCCGATGGAACTGGCTTTGTAAAACTATTGGACTTTGATTCCACAAACGGAAATTATCCTTATGGCGCTCTAATTTCTAATGGCACATTTCTGTATGGAATGACTTCGGGGGGCGGCACAAATAATCAAGGGGTAATGTTTAAGTATTCATTGGCAGCAGTAGGTATTGACGAGTTATCAATGGACAACAATGAACTATCAATTTATCCCAATCCTGCAATTGATAATGTCACAATTAGCCTAAATGCAGCCATGCAAAATGCACAGGTAGGAATTTATAATGTGTTTGGCCAAAAAGTTTACAGCGCAGTCCTCACAACCAAACAAGAAACGATAAACACGAATCAATTCTCTTCAGGTATTTATTTTGTAAAAGTGAGTAACAGAGAGAAAACATTTACCAAGAAACTAATTATTGAATAAAAATCGAAAGACATCTAATACCATTGAAAATAAATTACTAAATGAATAAAACCACTATTCCAAATACGGCTTAATTTTATATTAGTATTGCGGAATTTGGTTTTAAAAACGGGCCATGGCCTTTACTGACAAGTCTACAAAATCTTGTTTTTGATATTTAAAAAGGCCAGACATGGCTATCATAGCTGCATTGTCGGTGCAAAACTCAAATGAAGGGATATAACTTTCAATACCATAATTTACAGCCAAATTGGCAGTGGCAGATCGCAGTTGTGTGTTTGCCGAAACACCACCTACCAAACCGATGCCGTGGTATTGTTTATGAGCCAATGCAAACTCACATTTTGCAATTAAGTCTTGCACAATAGTATATTGCACAGATGCGCATAAGTCTGCCAAATTATTTTTAATAAAATGCTCATCTTCAGTTTCCATTTTTCCTATAAAATAGCGCACTTGTGTTTTTAAACCACTAAAGCTAAAATCCAAATTACTCATTTTTGCAGAAGTAAAATTAAATTTAGTTGCATCACCTTTCAAGGCTAAATCGTCAATATGCTTACCCGCAGGATATGGCAAACCAAACAATTTGCCAATTTTATCAAAAGCTTCGCCAGCTGCATCGTCTTTGGTGCTTCCAAGTATCATATGCTTATCAAAATCTAAGACAGCTATTATTTGTGTATGTCCGCCAGAAACCAATAAACAAAGAAAAGGAAATTTAGGCTTGGGGCAAGCTATAAAAATAGCAGCAATATGGGCCTCCAAATGGTTAACAGCAATTAATGGCAAGTTTAGCGCCATGGCCAATCCTTTTGCAAAGCTAGTGCCCACCATTAATGCACCCATTAAACCTGGCCCTTGAGTAAAAGCAATTGCATCTATGTCATATAAATTAATATTGGCTTTTTTTAAGGCTTCATCTAAGGTAAACAAAAGTTTTTTTTCATGATCGCGGCTAGCCAATTCGGGCACTACCCCACCATATTTTTTGTGGATATGTTGTATTATAGAAATATTGGCAAGAATATTGCCCTTATGATAAATGGCTATTGCGGTATCATCACAAGAGGTTTCTATGCCCAGCAAACAAGGATATGCTTTTTGTACAAAAGTGTTTTTTATAGCCAAAATGATTGAGTAAATTTGAAGCTTTGAAACTTATTGCAAAAATAACCAAAATTTTAACCCTGCCTGTAATTATTTTTATAGTAATTATTGGCCTGCTTTATACTTCTCTGCGCAGTTATACCTTTCAAAACAAAGTGGTGCAGGTGGCCATTGCCAAACTTTCTGCGGATATGCAGACCAAAATTACACTAAAAAAAGTAGACATAGGCTGGTGGAAAAAAGCGACTTTTCATGATTTGTTGATTTTAGATCAGGCAGGTGATACGCTTATTTATGCCGAAAAACTAAAAATACATTATACAAGTATAAATAGAGAATTAAAAGAAATAAGGTTAAAAGAGTTGACCGCAATTAATACTAAGGTGCATTTTGAAAAACTAAAGAATGCTGAAAAATCAAACTATGCATTTTTTATTAACTATTTTAAACCAAAGAAAAAAAAAGACCCCAGGCATCCAAAAATAGTATGGACTATAATTGCTAAAAATGTTTTGGTAATTAATAGCCAATTTAGATATCATGACTATAATAGCCCTGTGCCCTCTGACCGCAGATTTGATCAATCTTTTATAGAGTTTAATCAAATTACAGGGGCCATTGATACGCTAAAAATTATAGACGATTCGCTTAGTTTTAGAATAAAAAATCTTTATACAAAAGAAAAAAGTGGTTTAACCATAATGGGATTATCGGCAAACACAATTATTTCTGCAAAAAAACTTGGCTTCTACAATATGAATTTAGCAACACCATATAGTTTGTTAAAAAACCAATTGGTGATGAAGTATAACAGTTATGATGATTTTGGAGATTTTGTAAATAAAGTAGATCTAGAGGCAAATCTAGAAAATGCCATTGTTAGTCTAAAAGACATTGCTTATTTTTATGAACCATGGTGGGGTCAAAATAAAATTTTTACCCTAAGTGGAGTAAGCGAAGGTCCAATAAAAAGGTTAGATGTAAAACAAGTAGATTTACGCTATGGCTTAAATACACAACTGCAAGGAAAATTTGATTTTAGCGGCCTGCCAGACATCAATAACACACTACTAGACTTTAGCTTTACCAAGCTAGAAACGAATATGGACGATTTTAGTATCCTTGCTGGAATTAAAAACCTTAGCCCCGAATTGCGGTCTATTGGCAATATCAAATTTAAAGGAGAACTTATTGGATTCTCGCACGATTTTGTAGCGCGTGGCAATTGGGAAACCACATTGGGCAAAGCAAAAACAGATTTAAAATTTGCATATAATCCAAAAATAGGTTTGGATGCAGCAGCGTATAAAGGTAAACTTTCTACAGATAATTTTAACCTAGCACCTCTAATTGCAGGCAGTAATTTAAGTAATTTTAGCGGAGAAATAACTTTAGATGGTAGTGGGCTAAATTCAAAAAATGTAAATATTACCACTCAAAGTAAAATAAATAGCATAATTTATGACAACAAAAAAATAGTAAATGCCTTAATTGATGGCAAGCTAGCAAAAGGTCTTTTTGAAGGAGAAATAAATGTTAATGACCCAAATTTAGATTGTTTTTTCAAAGGAAATATTAATCTAAATCTAAAACAGCCCTTAATCTATTTTGATGCTAATCTAAGAAATGTAAACCTTACTTACTTTGGTTTAGATACTGGAATAAGCAGTATCTCTGGCGTTATAAAAAGCAATTTGGTAGGTAATGGAATAGATGATATTGAAGGCAATTTAATTATTGAATCGCTAAAAATCAATAAAAACAATACTACCTATGTTGTAAATAACGCCATGCTATTGGCAAACAATAATCAGCAAAAACGCAATATTTATTTATATTCTGACATTTTAGACCTTTCTCTAGAAGGTGATTTTAGGTTAAAAAATCTTCCCTTAGCCCTCAACAATATTTTATGGAACCTATTGCCCGGTTATTTTGATTATCAAGTTTTAAAAACCACAGAAATTGTAGATTTTAATCTCAATTTAAAAGAACCTGAACTCTTGCTAAATTATATTCCTAATTACTTGATTTTAGAAAAAACAAAATTGGCGGGTGCATATAACTCTAAAGACAATACCCTAGCAATAGATTTGGTCGCAAATAAATTAGGGATTTATGACATTGCTTTCCAAAACTTGCAAGTGGCTATCAATAAACAAAAAGACAAGCCATTAATTTTTTCAGTAAGTGCAAATCAGTTGTTTAATAAGAACAAACCCTTAACAGACAACTTGCTTTTATTAGGCGAAGCTGCTAATAATAAATTAAATCTGCAATTAAAAACTAAATCAGATTCGTTAAATTATAGTGCATTTGTAGACGGAGAACTATTGTTTTCTAAAGCACTAATAGATATAAAGATAAATCAAAGTGATTTTAAAATAAACAATAGAAACTGGGAGATAAGTAAAAATGGGGAGGTGCAATATGCAGATGGAAATATTTTATTAAATAATATTGTAATTGGTAATAAAACCCAAAAACTAAGCTTAAACGGGAATATAAGCAAAGACCCAATTTCAAAACTCTTAATAGATTTTGAAAATTTTCAATTAGGAGACCTCCTATTTGACTTAGGATATTTGAAAAAAGACACTTTAAAAGGCATTGCGAATGGCAATATATCCATTGCTAATTTTTATAAAATACCTGCAATTGAAAGTGATTTTAACCTAAAAAATATTGTGTTTAATAGAGACACATTGGGCGCCCTTGATGTTAAAATAGTTAATTTAGAAAAAAATATTTTTAAAATTGATGGAACACATATTACAGAAGGGCCCCTAAAAGGAGTTTATGCAAGTGGAAATATAAATATTGATGAGGCTGCTGAAAACTTTGACCTAAAACTTGCTTTGCCAAAATCAGAAATAAAATTGCTTTCTAACTTTATGGACGGCTTATTTAGTAACATTTCTGGATTTATAACTGGTGAAGATTTGGCATTGGTAGGCAAGTTTAAAAAACCAATTTTGACTGGTAAAATAAAATTAGAGGAAGCAAATTTTACAGTTGATTATCTAAACACGAGTCTAGCAATAGCAAAAGCAGAGATAGACATTAGCCAAAATGCATTTACAATAAAACCTTGTAGAATTAGTGATATTAACAAAAAAACAGGAATAGTTGGTGGCAGTGTAAACCACACAGGATTTGACAAATGGCGCTTTGATATTGCAATAAGCAACATAGACAATATGCTGTTGCTCAATACCACGAAAGAGCAAAATGACCTCTATTATGGAAAAGGTTTTGCCACAGGATATGCAAGTTTTAAAGGGCCTATTGATGAACTAGATATATATATGAATCTTAAAACTGAAAAAGGCACAAAGCTAACACTGCCTCTAGAAAGCGAAGATGCACGATCAGACATACCCTACATCCACTTTAAAAAAGAGGCAAATAACCAAAACAGAAGGGTAAAAAAAGCTTTTTCTAACATCAATTCTATTGTAATAGAAATACAAGCCACAGAAGATGCAGAGGCTGAAATGATTTTTGATAGCAAGGTAGGCGATATTATGCGTGGCAGTGGCAATGGGGACTTAAAATTTGAGCTAAATAAAGCTGCGGATTTATTTATGTATGGCACCTATGTTATAGCTAGAGGCAGCTACTTATTTACCGCATTCAATTTTGTAAACAAGCCATTTACGATAGAGAAAGGTGGCGTGATTACTTGGGATGGAGACCCTTTTGATGCAAAACTAAATTTAACTGCAATTTATAAACAAAAGGTAAGTTTAGCACCCCTAATTGACCCTAGCCAATATAGTAGGCAAGAAGACTACAATAAAGCTGCTGAGGGATTAAAAGCGCCTGTAGACGTGAACAGTGAGATAAAACTTACAGGAGTGCTTTTTCAACCCAAGATAGATTTTGATATTGACCTGCAAGGCGCACAAACTCAAGGTAACTATGCAATAGAAATATCGCAAATGAAAACCCGACTTGCCAACGACCCACAAGAATTGAATAAGCAATTTTTGAGCTTACTTGTTTTTAATAGATTTTTACCTGTAAACAATCTGCAGATTGGCACTGTGGCTATAGCTGCACCAGGTCAAAGTGCAAGTGAATTGCTGAGTTCACAGCTCAATAATTGGATAAGTGATGTTGGTTTTGGAAAATTAATTGACAATATTTCGTTTGACCTAGGCAGAGATACTGGCAATCAAAGACAAGTGGTGGTAAATATAGAAAAAGTGCTTTATGAGCGAATAAAATTTAAGGGAGCCATAGCTGCTGGAACTGCAGCCTCTACTGCTAGCAATTATAGCCTAGAATATGATATTACCAAAGATGGTAATCTTAAACTGAGAACCAACTACACCCCATTTTATTTTTCTAACCTCAATACTGTCAATGGTCAACAAGGGCTTGGTTCACGCAGAGGCACTGTTGGAGTTTTTTTTAGAAGAGAATTTGAAACCATATTTAAAAAAAATAATAATAAAAAATGATTGATTTTATAGCTGGAAAAATAATTACAATCATTGACGAAAGCCCAAGAGTGAAAAGGTTTTTTTGGCAGGCCTCAACAGACTACAATTTCTCTTTTAATCCTGGGCAATTTGCGATTATTAATTTTATAGAGTTAGCAGCAGAAAGTGCCCAAAGATCTTACAGCATTGCAGATAAAAAGGATTCGGTATTAGAATTTTGCATTAGCTATAAAGAAAATGGCACTGCCACAGCACTAATTTGGCAAAAAAAAATAGGAGATATTTTGCACATTTCTCCACCAAAAGGCAATTTTATTTTGCAATATCCATTGCCAAAATGTGTTTTTTTTATTGCCACAGGCACAGGTATTGCTCCTTTTAAACCAATGATAGCTCACCTTATAAAAAATCATTCTGACATAGAAATATCATTGATATATGGAAATAGAAATGAAGAAGATATACTCTATGCAAGCACATGGAATGATCTTGCCAAAAAAAACTCCAATTTTAAATTTTATCCTGTTTTAAGTAAAGAAACAAAAAGCTTTGCTCATGGATATGTCCATCAAATATATCCTAGATTAATTTTGCCTAATATGCTCACACACTTTTATATTTGCGGCTGGAATGCTATGATTAAAGAAACCCGTCAAAATCTTAAAACCATGGGCTATAGTAGGCAACACTATTTTATAGAATCTTATGACTAATAATTATGTTTGCCATACTTAGCGAACCGTCATCTGTCAAAGATGCACTTAATTTATTAAGAAAAGCAATGCGTTTTCAGAGGCTACGAAATGGTATAAAAATATACCGTAGTTTTTTAAAAGCCAGTAAAAACAAAGCTACTGTCATGAGAGGTATGCCAGTAGCAGCAAGCATAGAGCCTACTACTTCGTGTAATCTTAGGTGTCCACAATGCCCTAGTGGTTTGCGCTCTTTTACAAGAGATACTGGCAAACTAGACATACTTTTTTACGAAAAATTTATTGAAGATAATTATAAAACATTGCTTTATTTATTGCTTTATTTTCAAGGAGAGCCCTACCTGCATCCTCAATTTTTGCTAATGGTAAAAATAGCCGCTAAGCGAAAAATATATACTGCCACTAGCACAAATGCCCATTATTTGGACAAAAAAACTGCTCAAAATACCGTGGAAAGTGGCTTGGACAGAATTATTATTTCTATCGATGGTGTTACCACAGAAAGTTACAAAAAATACCGCATAGGAGGAAATTTAGAAAAAGTATTGCAAGGCACAAAAAATTTAGTAGAAGCCAAGAAAAGCCAAAAGTGTAAAACACCATTTATTATATGGCAATTTATTGTTTTTAAACACAATGAGGGTGAAATTAGTGCCGTAAAGAAATTAGGCAAACAACTTGGGGTAGATTTAGTGTCTATTAAAACAGCCCAAGTATATGATGATAAAGGTGCAGAAGAGTTATTGCCTAAAAATGACCAATATAACAGATATACAAAAAATCATAGCCTGAAATTAGCAGAAAATAATCACTCTAAATGTTGGAAAATGTGGCACAGCTGCGTGGTAACATGGGATGGAAATGTGGTGCCATGTTGTTTTGATAAAGATGCTAGCTATCAATTTGGCAATCTAAAAACAAATTCATTAGCGCATATTTGGCACAATGAAAAATATGAAGCTTTTAGAAACACATTGTGGCAGGGACGAAAAAATATCCCCATTTGTAATAATTGCTCTGAAGGAGTAAAAGTGTGGGAATTTTAAATTAAAAACCTTATAAATTATACCATTAAATACTGAATTTTTCTGCTAATTAAAATCTTTTATAGCCTGACTTTTACCGCTGTTAGTAATAATATGAGGTGTGCCAACACTATCTGATAAATAGCCTATGATAGAGAAATCTAGATGTTGTTTAATGGCCTGATAATCATCTTGATCTATAATAAAACAAAGTTCATAATCTTCGCCACCATGCAGTGCGGCTGTTGTCGTATCTATGGCAAATGTCATACATTGACTTTGTGTTTCTGGGTCAATTGGCAATTTGTTTTCATAAATAAGTGGCGAAAATTCTAATTCTTCGTCCATTGCAATCAAGGTTTTTGCCAATCCATTGGTAACAGTATAAACCATTTTAGGAATTATGTCTAAATCTTTGAGCACCGCCCAAGCATCCATGGGCAAATTAGGTTTAAGGTGCCTGCCTACAATATAATTTTTCTGCTCCAAATCTGGCTGAAGATCAGGGTTTTCGTTAAAAATTTTCTTTTCCCTTTCCAATAACAATAGTCCCATATATGCTGCACCCAAATCGCCTGTAACTACTATCAAATCGCCTACTTTTAGCTCTTCCTTTTTTGCAATTTCAACGGTTTTTCCGTATGCAGAAGCTGATATATAAATACCCTCTTTAGTAGTATTAATATCTTGCAACACACAGGGTATTTGATGCTGTTCGCCAAAAGCATATACCCCTCTCATAAATGTTTCTAACGCTTCTAAACTATACCTAGAACTGCAAGAAATAAAAATACTGATGGCTGCGATCGGACTATTTTCTGCCAAATGCGACATGGCTGCTGCCACACATATTTTGTATCCCAAATGGCTCCAAGGGGTGTAGCTCAAATCAAAGTGCAGGTAATTATTCCATAATACCTGATGAATAAGCATTTGCTCCACTTGCAATAAATCAGTTTTTGGCAGTAATTGGTCATTAGCAGCGCGTAAACTTTTTAGCACGGTATCTTTACTCAGGGTATTCAAAGCGGTATTGTTACTGTTTTCAAACATTGTGCAAAAATACATTTATTAAAGCAACATTGCTGCTCAAAATTATTTACTACCTATTTGCATTTATTTTGATTGCGCACTCTTGTTTTTTTTGACGGCTTGCAATTTTTTTTGCTGTTCTTCATTCAATATAGATTTCAGTTCTGTTTTTAGTGCTTTCCTATCTTCTTTTATTGTTTCCTTTGTTTTGCTTTCAAAATAACGGGTATAGGCCATATTTACAGCTGCTTTTTGTTGCAAAGATAAATTTAGATTTTTGTCTAGGCTATCTGTAAAGTATTGAGCCCTTGCTTTTACTTTTGCCTTGTTTTTTTCTTGTTTTATTATCTCCTTATCTTTTGTAAAATTATCATACTGTGTGGGGGTAAAAATTACTTTTATTATAGAATCCCACTGCCTATTTAATTTTTGCTTAATTGAATGATTGGCTTTTTTATTAGGCATTGTTTTCACAGAATCTCTTTGCGGTTTTAAGTAGTTTTTTGCTTCTTTTAATTGTTGTTTTTGCACTTCAGTCAGTGCATACTTTTGCGCCAAACTGTCAGTGTTCATCTTTTGATGATTTTTTTGTGCATTTACATTTATAGCTACCCATACAAGGCAACAGGCAGTGATTAATTTTGTAGTTTTCATAGTTTTTACTTGTTATTGTTCAATAAATTTAGATGTCATTGAATAAAAAAGGTTTAATCAAATTTTGAAAGCAAAACTATATTTTGAAAATGGATGCATTTAATAACAAAAAATAGTCTGAGCATAATTTTAGGAAATAGAAAAATAAAGGAACTTTAACCCAGATTACTCATTAAAGATTCTACTTACTACCAAAACTAATTTAAACACAAGCGCACTCACGATTTTTATTCTTAAAATAGAACTACTTTTATAGCGAATTTAAATCTTGCAAGCCTGCTTAACTTAATTGCATTGTTGACTGGCATTGCGAACTCTAAAGCGTAATTTGGATTTAACATAATAAGCAAAAAAAATAATGGTGCCATATTCAAGTTTTTAATTATTATATTTGCAAACTATAACAATAAATAATTCTATGAAATTTAAAAAATCATTACTCATTCTACTTTCAGGTATCACAAGCTTGCCTTTATTGTCTCAAAATATTACTAATGGCAATTTAATAAAAGATATCGTACCATCCAATATGACCGAAGGAGGCACCAATAGACTTGCTACATTTTTTCGTGCAAATATTACAGGACTAATGCCAGGCGAAACCTATTATTACTATGTAAGGGCTGCAAGTGCAGCAGATATTGGCACCAATTATGCGGGCGTAGGTGGCAGCTTATTTTTTAGTGTAGATAGTGCTTCTAAATATGTTTCTGTCCCAGCCTTTACAGCCGGAAACTTTGATTCTTTTACCGTTACAAATCCTATTGAAAGCAGGTGGTTTGGATTTGTAGGATCTTCTAATTCTAGATTTGATGCAGGAAAATTCGTAATCCCGGTTGTATATCTAAAAAGTGCAAACCCTTTGAATTCTTTCAATGTAAAATTTGCGCTCAATGATTCTATCAAAACCATGGCTTTCAGCACATCTTCTGGCGCTAACAATATTACTGGAATTTACGGGTTATCGCAGGGGAATGTAAAAGACCTTGTAATATTATACGATACCATTGCAGGTAATAGAAAACCATTAAGCATTGCGTTAATAGAATCTGATAATTTTGGTTCTAATAACTTTACTGCACCCTCTTTTTATTCTAATAATGTAGATAGTGTTAAAGGTGCTTGGGGCGCTATAGTGCCCAACGCCTTGGCCAATGGGGTGCGCAGAATTGTAAGAAGAAGCCTAGCCAACAATGCAGTGCTTCATACCCAATTAGACAGCAATGGAATTTGGCTAAACATAAATACAAAAGACCCAAGAGGTGGAAGCAGTACGCCACTTATTCTTTCATCAACTGAGGCTGCACTTGTGCCTACAGAGGTAAACTTTAGAAATTCATTTGTAAGTATAGACGAAGCCTCCGACTCTTTTACCGTGGTTATAACTAGAAAATATACTACAGAAGATACTGCAAGCATTACCATAAACTTAGTAGGCGGCACTGCAACCAACAATTCAGATTTTGTGTGGCTTGGAAACCGTACCTTTAGATTTGCACCCGGAGTTACTCAATCCGATTCAATGAAATTTAAAATTACTGATGACAATCTTTCAGAAGGCTTAGAGGTGCTTACACTAAAACTTATTAATCCTGTAAATTGTATTGCAGGTGATGGCGGCACCCTTAGTTTAACCATAATAGATAATGATATACCTATTATAAGTTTTGTAGATAAAAACATACTGAGTAGAGAGGATTTAGGCAATGTGCAGGCAAGAATGGCTATCAAAAACGGCACAATAGGCACCACCACAGTTCAAGCAGTGGTAAAGAGTAAAGGACTATTGACAACTATTCCTGGAGAATTTTTCTTAAGTTTTGGCAATGCCAACGATACGTTAATGAGCTTTATTAATGGATTGGCAAATGATACAATTAAGTTAAATGGTTTTGTTATAGACGAGGCCTCAATAGATGCGCGCGACAGCATAGAAATAGTATTAAGAAATCCATCGGGGCTAGCCATTTTAGGTGCAGACTCTATATTAAGAGTGGTAATTAGAGACAATGATGCACCAGCAGGCGTTAGGTTTGTAAGCAACGACTTTTCTATTGGTGAGAATGCTGGAAATGCACAAGTAGCGATAGAGTTACTAAACAGAAATGCCAATCCAAGCGATTTTTCATTAAAATATATCCCCAATAGGTCTTCGGCTTCAGAAGGAAGCGATTTTACTTTCAACCCTACTTCTCAAATTTATTCTTTTGGCACTAGCGGTTCTGATTCTTTTACCATCAATATTCCAATTATTAATGATGATTTATTTGAACCAAACGAAGTAATTATTTTTGCTGTCCAAGGCACAGTAAATGCGCTTACATTTAAAGAAGATACCCTAAGAATAACAATTCTCAATGATGATAAACCACGTCTAAGAATAGATACTGCTACAGCAATTAATCCAATAAATGGAAATGCCATAAATCTAAACAGAGATTGCCGAATAACTGGTGTGGTACATGGATTTAATAGAGTGGTAACTGGTTTAGAAATGACAGTGATAGACGCCACTGGAGGAATACAAGTAGCTTCTGCATTGAGAACTTTTGGCTATGTTTTTAAAGAACGTGATAGCATAACAGTGAGTGGCATAATAAGTCAGATTAAAGGCGTAGTGCAAATTTCTAATTTGGATACCATTATTCTACACAAAAACAACGCAATTTTAAGAACACCTGCCTCAGTGCAAAATTATGGAGAAAACACAGAACAAGAATATGTTATCAATACTAATGTAAAATTTGTAAATATTGCAGCATGGCCAAACCTACTAAGACCAGCTAATACTGAAGAAACTATTCAGGCAGTTAATGCACAAGGCGATACCCTAACATTGAGAATTGATTCTGAAGGCCCTTTTAACGGCACAATGGCTCCAAGCATTGCTTCCTATTACACTCTTACTGGTATTGGCAGCCAAAATGATATAACATCACCTTTCTTGTCTAATTATTATTTAGATTTGACTTCCTATAGTTTGGTAAATTCACCAAGCGTTAGATTTGAAAAAACCGCAATAAGCAATTCTGAAAAGCTTGATTCAACAGAATTAATAAAATTAATATTTGACAATAGTGGTTTGCAAAATACAGGTTTTAATATTGTTTTAAAAGGTGGTACAGCAGTAATGGGCGCAGATTTTACCTTTTCGACTTTGAATCAAAATTTGATTTCGACTGTTTCATCATACGATTTTCAAGTTAATTTGACAGACAATATATTAAAAGATGGTAACAGAACCATTCTTTTGGCGATAAGAAACCCAACCTTTGGGGTAAAAATTGGTAACGATAGTGTACTGACAATTACAGTAATCGATGATGAATCTAGGATTAAAGATGTAAATCCAAATTTAGTTAAAATTTATCCAAACCCTGCTGAAAACACTTTGACCTTCGAAAGCAAGTTTGCAATAGATTATATAAACATTTATAATATCAATGGCGCAATCGTAGCAAACAAATCGCTTAATAATAACCAAATCTTAGATATTACAGATTTAGCAACTGGTATTTATCAATTGGTATTTAAAGTAAACGGAGAATTAGTAACGGCAAGAATTCAGAAAAAATAACCTTAAAACCATAGTGTAAAGGTGTTTTAGAAAGTAAAGCACATTTATAAATTTATCAAACCCAACTATTGAAATTAATTGCCTATTTTATTAAAAGTTTTTTGGCAATAGTGCCAAAAACTTATAAAAAGAAAAGCAAGAAAATACTTTTTTTAGTAGCCATTCAATCTATTGCCGATGTGGTAGGATTGGCGGCCATTGTGCCAGTATTAATGCTTGCTATTGATGGACATTTTTTAGAAAAAAGTCAGAAATTGCGCTCCGTTTACGAACATTTTGACTTTAACACAGAGGCGCAGTTTTTAATTGTGTTAATTATTTTTGTATTTATTTTTTTTACAATAAAAAATTGGTTTGCATTTTGGTTACAGCATTATATAAAAAAAACAACAAGTGGCATAGTGGCTCATTGCACCGATATTAAATACAGACATTTTATAGAAAAAGAGTATGAAGAAATAATAAGTAAAGGAACGCCCGACTTTATTAACAGTGTGATGAATATACCTTTTCATTATGCCACAGGCATGCTTTTACCTTTTATAAATCTTTTTTCCGAAACATTGGTGGTAATACTATTTGCATTTTTTGCATTTTACAATCCAATGGTGTTTTTAGTGCTGCTGCTATGTTTGGGTCCTGCTATATTTTTGATAAACAGGGCTATTAAATCTAAAATTGTGCACCTAGGCGAAATTAGCGGCAAACTTAGAGAAGATGCCTTAAAAGAACTCAATATTGGTATTAGCGGATTAACAGAAATAAAGGTTAGCAATCTTGGCGCTTTTTTTATTGAAAGATTTGTAGAGAAACAATTTTCTTATACAAAAAACGAAATGCGCTCCATGACATACCAAAGTGTACCTAGTAGAATGCTCGAGTTAATGGCATTGCTTGCCATTATAATATTAGTGATTTATGGTTTTTTTTATTGCGATAATCCCAGTGAAGTTCGTATACTTGGGGCATTATTTGTCATCAGTATTTTCAGACTTATACCAGCTATAAACAGAATATTGGTGGCCTTAATGCATCTAAAAATATATAAATATACCACAGATCAATTATTAGAAGCTGCCAATTATGCATCTGCAGCGCAACAAAACATACTTTTTCAAGATCAAATTAAAATAGATCACCTTTATTATATCTATCCCAATGCCGATTTTTATACTTTAACAAATATAAATTTAACTATAAAAAAAGGAAGTATTGTAGGACTAACCGGGGTTTCGGGAAGCGGAAAAACCACATTAATTAAGGTTTTATTAAAATTAGTTTCTCCAAGCAAAGGATGTATTTATGCAGATAATTTAGCAATTGATGAAAAGCTCACTATGGCTTGGCAAAAAAAAATAGGCTATGTTGGGCAAATCACATACATTTTTGACGGCACAATCAAAGAGAATGTTTGCCTTGGCAAAAGTGAACAAATAGATATGCCAATGCTAAAATCTGTTCTTCAGCAATGCGGTTTAGAAGAATTTTCTTCCGAAAAAATGTTAGCGTACCAAGTAGGCGAAAATGGAATAAAATTAAGTGAAGGCCAAAAACAGCGTTTATGTCTTGCACGTGTACTATACAAAAAAAGCGAAATTTTAATATTGGACGAAACCACAAGTGCCTTAGATGATGAAACCGAAAACCTAATTGGAAAAACTTTACAACAATTAGCAAAAAATAAGGTAAGCATCATTATTATTGCACATCGAAAAAACATATTGCGGTATTGCGATGAGATTTATGAAATAAAAGACAAGAATTTGATACCCTATAACCTATAATACACATGAACGAACCTATAAAATTTGCCATAATTGGCGCTGGCCACATCGGAAAAAGACATGCAGAAATGGTGAGCAGAAATCCACAATGCACCCTTGTAGCCCTCTGTGATGTAAAACCTAAAGAAAGCCTCGGCATTGCTAATTATGATGTACCTTTCTATCAAGATGTGGAAGAAATGCTTGCCAAAGAAAATATTGATGTGGTATGTATTGCAACCCCTAATGGATTGCATGCCCAACATGCAATGTTAGGATTAAAGGCAAATAAACACATTTTAGTAGAAAAACCAATGGCACTTACCAAAGCAGAATGCGAAAAAATTATTTTTAAAGCTATGCAAGTGGGTAAACATGTTTTTTGTGTGATGCAAAACAGATACTCTCCCCCTGCTCAATGGATAAAAGAATTATTACAAGAAAATACGCTTGGCGCTATTTTTATGGTTCAAATAAATTGTTATTGGAATAGGGATGAAAGGTATTATAAAAAAGAAGGATGGAAAGGCAGAAGAGATTTAGATGGGGGAACTTTATTTACTCAGTTTTCTCATTTTATTGATATTATGTATTGGCTATTTGGAGATATTAAAGATATTCAGGCCAAATTTAATAATTTTAATCACCCAAATTCTATAGAGTTTGAAGACAGCGGATTTGTAAATTTTAATCTTGTAGACGGTGGCATGGGTTCATTAAACTATTCCACAAGTGTATGGGATAATAATTTTGAAAGCAGCCTTACTGTTATTGGCGAAAAAGGAACAATAAAAATTGGTGGGCAATATATGAACGAGGTGGAACTGTGCAATATAGAAAACTACACCATGCCTGTTCTTCCTCCATCTAATCCCGCAAATGATTATGGACTTTATAAAGGATCTGCTGCAAATCATAACTATATATTTGAGAATGTTGTGGATGTGCTGCTATATGGCAAACCAGCTACTACCAATGCCTTAGAGGGCATGAAAGTGGTAGATATTATAGAACGTATTTACGAACATAACACCTATAGGTTGAAATAAAATAATTTTTTTTAATGAAAAAACTAAGTGTAATTATACCTGCTTTTAATGAAGAAGCCACTATTGCCGATATTTTAGACAAAACATTTGCAGTAACACTAATAGAAAATACACTGCTAGAAGTGGTATTGGTAAATGATTGTAGCAATGATAATACGCATGAAATTATTAAAAATTATATAAAAACAAATCCTACCAAAGAGATATCTTACCAAATGCATCCACAAAACAGGGGAAAGGGCGCAGCGCTTCACACAGGTATTGAAAAAGCAACCGGAGATTATATCGTAGTGCAGGATGCGGATTTAGAGTATGATCCACAAGAATTTAATATCCTACTTAAACCAATTCTAGAGGGATATGCAGACGTGGTCTATGGTTCAAGATTTATGGGTGGCAGGCCCCACCGCGTCTTGTTTTTTTGGCACACAATAGGCAATAAATTTCTTACTTCGCTAAGCAATATTTTTACCAATCTAAATCTTACTGATATGGAAACATGCTATAAGATGTTTGATGCTAAAATATTAAAAAGTTTAAAATTAGTAGAAAAACGGTTTGGTTTTGAGCCAGAGGTTACAGCAAAAATGTCTAAACTGCCAAAAATTAGGGTCTATGAGGTAGGAATTTCATACTATGGTAGAACATATGAGGAAGGAAAAAAAATAAGTTGGAAAGATGGTTTCAGAGCAATTTATTGTATTTTAAGATACAATATTTTAAAATAAACAACCGTGAACAAAAACCAAATATATACGCATATAAGTTCAAAAAACACTTGGTATCATATAGATTTTAAAGAAATATGGAGGTATAGAGATTTGCTAAAAATGTTGGTAAAACGCGATGTAATAATCGTTTATAAACAAACTATTCTTGGACCAATATGGTTTGTATTGCAGCCTATTTTAACAGCAGTTATATTTACATTAGTTTTTGGCAAAATAGCACATTTGCCATCTGATAATCTTCCTTCGTTTGCTTTTTACCTTTGTGGATTGGTAATGTGGAATTATTTTAGCGACTGTTTTATAAAAACAAGTGATACTTTTTTTGTAAATCAAAACCTATTTGGCAAAGTTTATTTTCCGCGATTAGTTGTTCCTATGGGTACAATACTATCTGGTTTAATTAAATTTATGGTTCAATTTTTTGTGCTAATTTTTGTTTGTTGTTATCATTATTTTATTTCAGGATTAATATCACCTACAATTTACATCCTGTTTTTACCACTTATAATTTTACTTATGGCCATATTTGGCATGGGACTAGGGCTTATATTTACCTCTCTTACCACAAAATACCGTGACCTAAAATTTTTGCTTCAATTTGGTGTTCAATTGCTGATGTGGCTTACCCCAGTGGCCTACCCGCTTAGTACTGTTTCTGGAAATTATCAATTATTATTAAAATTAAACCCTATTACTCATCTTATAGAACTGCTTAAACTTGGTATGCTTGGTAAAGGTTTTTTTGAACTAAATTGGCTCATTTATAGCAGTATTATTGCAATTGTTATAACCACTATTGGACTGTTTATTTTTAATAAAACAGAAAAAGATTTTATTGATAAAATATGAAAGATAAAGAAGCTATTATTTTTAGTAAAATATCTAAAAACTATACTCTAGGTGAATATAGCAGTCAAACATTTGCAGAAGAGTTTAAATCTATCTTTAAAAAAAACCAGGTTAAAATAGGTTTAAACGATAGAGATAATAAGGAAAATACTGGAAAAGTTTGGGCTTTAAAAGATATTTCGCTGCAAATAAATAAAGGAGAAGTAGTCGGGATAATTGGTAAAAATGGCGCAGGCAAATCAACCTTGCTAAAACTTCTTTCTAGAATAACATCACCATCAGACGGAGATATCTATATCAATGGTAGAATTGGGGCTTTATTGGAGGTAGGCACAGGTTTTCAACCAGATTTAACCGGGAGAGAAAACATTTTTTTAAACGGTGCTATTTTAGGAATGAACAAAGCAGAAATAGATGCCAAATTATCAGAGATTGTGAGTTTTTCGGGCGTTGCAAAATACCTGGATACCCCAGTAAAAAGATATTCATCGGGTATGATGGTGCGCTTGGGTTTTGCAGTAGCAGCGCACCTAGAACCTGAAATTTTAGTTATCGATGAGGTATTGGCTGTGGGCGATCAAGAGTTTCAAGATCAATGTGTGGCTAAAATGCAAAATTTTGCAAAAATCGGTAAAACAGTTCTCTTTGTAAGCCATAATATGGCAAGCGTAAAAAGCTTATGTAAAAGAGGTATTGTACTAGAAAAAGGCAGCATATCTTTTGATGGAACCATTGATGAAGCGATACAATATTACCTTAGCAAACAAGAAAAAACAGAAGAAAATGGAGACATTGCATCTGGCCTAGGATCTATCAATACACAAGAAGTTGTTTTTAGAAATATCGTTTTGCAAGGTGCTACTTTACAACATAAAAATACTGCACTATATGAGGAAGATTTACTCATTAAGATGCACATAGATGCAAAAGCAAGTGGAGAAAAAATTGCTGTAGAGCTGCTAATTCATAGCGCTGATAATTATTTATTAGGCAATACCAATAACGTGTTTGAGAAAATTGAATTTATCACCAAAAAAGGTGAAAATTTTGTTACATGTAAGATAAGCAATAATCTTTTGCCAGGCAATTATAGCATGAGTTTTGCCATCGCTCAAAAAAATGGAAATACACTTCATTTCCTTGAAAATATCATTTCGTTCAAAATAGAAAAAATGGCCATCAACAACAATAACCCATATCCATTTGTTTGGATAAATGGGAACATAAGATTTAATAGCAGCTGGATAATCAATAAAGAATAATAAAATGGAATTACACCCAAGTATTAGTGCCTTTTGGAATTGGTTTAAAACCAACGAAAAACGATATAGAGATATTGCTCAGGTAGTAGATGAAGAACAACAGCAAGAATTGCTAACAGACATTCTTGAAGTATTGAACAATTATAACCCCGAATTATACTTAGAATTTGATTATGACCAAGACACCAAACTGCACAAAATTATTATTACGGCCAATGGTAATGAAGGATTTATAGATGCGGCAGAACAGTTAGCAAATGCGGCTATACCGATTGATGGCTGGCAAATTGATGCACTAAAACAGCCAGATAGCAAACCATTTACCATTAACTTAGATGGCGGTGATATAGAAAGTGAAGAGGTTTTAATAGAACCTGTATCTAGGGTAGACAACCCAGGTAGAGTAGGATTAAAAGTACACATTCCCGAAGTTGAAAAACATGTTGAAGACCCCTATTTTACCTCAGCAATATATGCATTAATTGAAACAGTAATTGGAGAAAAATCATTGGCAAAAGACATTAGTTTAATTCAACTTAGCCCACCCGATGAAACATTTGAACGCGGTAATTGCATTGTCCTAAAAGATTTACCTCAATTTATATTAGACTATAAAACTACTTTAAAAGAAGACGCTCATCAAAATCATGATGAACTAAAGTAAAGACAACACTTTTTGTTGCTCACAATAATAAAATAAATTCTTACTTTAGATTTTCTCCTTTTGCTGCCTCCGACACGTTGATAACATGATCACCAATGCGTTCCATGGTTGCAAAAAGATTGCTATATATTAATCCTGCTTGCGCATTATATTGGTTTTGTGCTATGCTTTGCAAATGTTTCAGTTTTAAATTATCTCTGATTTCGTTGATTTTATCTTCTATCTCTACCGCAGCAACTAAGTCTGCACTTTCATAAGGTTTTTCTAAATTTCCAATCATAATAATAAATGATTTCTCTAATGAATTAAGCAATGATGTAAGGTCATCTCTTTGGCCTTGGTCAAACCAGATTTTGTCCTCTCTCTTCTTATTTATTAGTTTAGTTATTTCAAAAAATAAATCTCCTATACGCTCTAAATCATTGGTAATAGTTATCATTGCACGCAAATCGTTTAGGGTAGTATTTGACAACTCATTAGTAGCAACTTGAGAGAGGTATTTGTGAATTTCCATTTCAAGTCTATCGGTAATTTCTTCGTATTTTGTTATTTTCTTTATAATTTTATCTATTTTCTTTGTCTCTGTTTCATTAATAAGATCTTGCGCTTTTAACAACATCTTTTTTGTAAGCAAAGCAAATTTAACTACTTCTTTTTTGGCTTCGTATACGGAGAGTTCTGGAGTTCCCATTAGGCCCGATGATATATACTCTAGTTTAAACACTTCATCATCTTCTCCCTTTGAAGAAACACTTTTAGTTGCCAATTTTACCAACCAAGGCACAAACCATATAAGGAGTAAAACATTAGATAAATTAAAAACAGTATGAAATGCAGATAAAGCAAGTGTGGCCCCTTCATCATCTACATATGGGTCTATACCTAATTTACTTTTCATAAATGCGGCAATCCCTGACATAAAAAATGGCATTAAAAATATCATCCAAGTTACACCAATAATATTAAAAAGTGTATGAATTCTTGCAGACCGTTTGGCATGCACGTTTCCAACAATAGAGGCTAACTCTGCGGTAATTGTTGTGCCAATATTTTCACCCAAAATGATTGCAGCTGCAATATCTATTGGTATGACACCTTTTAGAACCAAAGTGAGTGTCAATGCCATAGAAGCACTAGAAGATTGCACAATAATGGTTACTAAAGTTCCCAAAATCACAAACATAAATCTGCTTATAATGCCATAATCTGCATATTGATTAAAAAATCTAATTATCCAAGAATTTTCATCTACATTAGGTACAGCATCTTTTAGCAATCCCAAACCCATAAAAAGGAGTGCAAAACCAATAAGTGCAGTACCCCACCCTTTAGTTTTATTTTTACTTATAAATAGCAATGGCGTGCCAATAGCCAAAAAAATAAGCGAATAATCTGAAACATTAATTTTAAACCCAAATAAAGATACCAGCCAACCTGTAATGGTAGTACCAATATTTGCACCCATCATCACTCCTGCTGATTCTAAAAGCGTTAGTAATCCTGCATTTACAAAACTAACCGTCATTACAGTAGTTGCAGAACTAGACTGTACCAATGCAGTAATCAAAAATCCACTCAGTACTCCCAAATACCTGTTTGCGGTCATACCACTCAATATTTTTCTTAATCCACTGCCTGCTGTTTGTTGCAGGCCTTCACTCATCATTTTCATCCCAAAGATAAACATACCTAATGAGCCAAATAAAATTAAAAACTTAAAAATACCCCACGGCCTGTCTGTTTGAAACTTTCCTGTTTCTGACCATACTAAATCATTTTTTAATTGCTCAATATTTTGCGAATTGCTAAGTATACCTCCATTTTTTAAAGTACCTATTTGCCATTGGTACTTTTCTGCCTTTGCAAGACCATCTATTACAAAATGCGTAGAATCTTTGCTAATGGGTTTAGTATACTGCCAAACAAAACGATTATCTATTTTTTTTTGATACCTTATAATAAAATTTCCTACTGCATCGTAATCATTGTATTCTATTGACCATCCTAGCTTTGCGTTATCTTCGCCTGGCTTGCTGCTAATATTTTTAAAAAGCTTTTTTTCTAATTCTATTTTTTGAAAAGCTTTTGTACTGTCTGATTGAATACCAAATACTGGGCAAACAGCTTTAATAATTAATACTAAAAGGAGTAAAATTTGCTTATAATTTTTCATTAAATTAAGGTTGCAAATATGTACTAAATTTTATAATTTAAAGTAATTATATATTAAATTAATGTTAATTTAATTTATGGAATGAATTGGTTATAATGAATTAAAAGCGCCTTTTATATAAAACTTATTTCATCTATGATTAATGCTTACCAACTTTCCAATAGCTCTTTTTTAACCATTTTTGTCCACTTTCGGCCGCAGGTATTTCTAAAGTGGAGGCCATGCTGTCATTCCACCGGTTTAAAAAACCAAATAAAGAGATTACTCCTAAAATTTCTACAATCTCTCCATCATTATAATACTTATGTAAATTCTCTCCAATTTGATCATTAACTGCATTTGGTATTACACTTGCAGCCCATGCAAAATCTAAAGCTACACGCTCTGCATCGCTAAAACTATCATGAGATTTGTAACGCCAAATGTTTTTTAGCTGTATATCTAAAGCACCATAGCGCTCTGCAGCCCTAATAGTGTGGGCTTGACAATAATTACAGCCTGCCACCATGCTGCTTATATAGCCCACTAATCTTTTTAAAGCGCTGCTAACCTTGCCTTCATTTTGCATTACTGCCATATTAAGTGCTATAAAAGTTTTGGCAATGGCCGGCCTATGATGCATAGTAAGCACACTGTTTGGACAAAATCCTAAAGTCTCATTAAAAAAAGTAATTAAATCTTGAAGTTGGGGATCATTTTCGCTAGAACGCGGTTCCACAAGGGGTCTATTCATACCAGCAAAAATAAACAAAAAATGATGCTATCAAACATTTTGTTAATATTTATTGTCAATAAAATGCACAATTTGCACTTAAGCCATTCTTATCTATAAGGCACAAACAATAACTTAAACTACTTTTACCCATAATTATATATCCCATAACATTTATTACTGTAAAATTAGCTAATTTTGCTGTCTTGAAAAAACAACTTGTAACCGCAGCCTTACCATATGCAAACGGCCCTCTACATATAGGTCACATTGCGGGTTGTTACCTACCTGCCGATATTTATGTGAGGTATCAAAAAATTAGAGGAAACGACACCATATTTGTTTGTGGAAGCGATGAGCACGGTGTACCAATTAGTCTAAGGGCAAAAGCGGAGAACAAGAGCCCCCAAGAAGTAGTAGACTATTATCACTTAATGATGAAGGAGGCTTTTGAGGGAATGGATATTCGTTTTGATGTATATAGCCGAACCACAAGTAAAATACACTATGACACCGCACAGGAAATTTTTAAAACAATCTACGACAAAGGTGGTTTTAGAGAAATAGTAACAGCACAATTATATGATGCTAAGGCAGGCAAGTTTTTAGCCGATAGGTATATTATAGGCACTTGCAATAATTGTGGTTTCGAAAAAGCCTATGGCGACCAATGTGAAAGCTGCGGTAAAACATTGAGTCCAGAAGAACTTATTAACCCTATTTCAGCACTTTCTGGAGAAAAGCCTGTGAAAAAAGAAACCACCAATTGGTTTCTGCCATTAGATGAATTGCAAGAAAAGCTTAATGCGTATGTAAACAGTCATATATCTGACTGGAAAATAAATGTTTATGGACAATGTAAAAGTTGGCTCAATGAGGGATTAAAGCCTCGCGCAATGACAAGAGATCTAGACTGGGGTGTGCCATTGCCTATAGCTGAAACAAAAGGTAAAGTAATGTATGTTTGGTTTGATGCACCTATAGGTTATATATCAGCAACTAAAGAGTTTTTACCAGATACTTGGCAAGAATATTGGAAAAATCCTTCAAGCGAACTTATCCATTTTATAGGCAAAGACAATATCGTTTTTCATTGCTTAATTTTTCCAGCAATGCTAATGCAAGAAGGCAGCTATAATTTGCCAACAATGGTGCCAGCAAATGAATTTTTGAACCTAGAAGGACAAAAAATTTCCACCTCTAGAAATTATGCTGTTTGGGTGCATGAATATTTAGCTGCATTTAATAATAGATCTGACGAAATGCGTTTTGTTTTATGCAGCATTGCACCAGAAACTAAGGATGCTGATTTTAGTTGGTCAGATTTTCAAGCAAGGGTAAATAATGAATTGGTCGCAATTTTTGGCAATTTTGTAAACCGTGTGAGTGTTTTGATGCATAAATATTTTGATGGTATTGTTCCAGAAAGTGAAGCAGATGCAGATGAAGAAACACTTATGTGGCAAAACATTGAAAATCATTGTCAACAAATAGACGAAAATATCACCAATTATAAGTTTAGAGAAGCCCTAAGCCATTGGGTGAGCCTAAGTAGAATAGGAAATAAATACCTCGCAGATTCAGAACCATGGAAAACCATAAAAACAGATTTACCAAAAACGAAACAAATTCTTAATAATGCGGTAAATTTAATTGCGCTTATTGCTGATTATGGAAGTATTTTTGTGCCCAAAGCTGCTGATAAAATTAAATTATGTTTACAACTTTCTGCGTTTAATTGTGTTTATAATCGAAATCTAATCCTTGATTTTACAAAATTGACGCCCATACCATTACTTTTTCCAGTAATTTTAGACGATGAAATAGAAATACAAATAAAGCTATTGCATAAAGAGGAATTAATACCCACGATAACACAAAAATCTATGATAAATTATGAAGATTTTCAAAAATTACAATTGGTTACTGCAACTATTGTATCTGCAACTAAAGTAGAAAATGCTGAAAAATTGCTGAAAATAACTTTGAGACTGAGCGAAAATGATGAAAGGGTGGTTCTCTCTGGCATTGCAGACCATTATAATCCTGTCCAAATAATTGGTAAACAAGTAACCTATTTGATGAATTTGGCATCAAGAAAGATAAGAGGAATAGAAAGCCATGGCATGATATTACTAGCTGAAAATGATGGCAAACTTGTGTTTATAACACCCGAAAATAAGATAGAAGATGGAAGTGAAATTGCATAAATTATATTTGATAATACTTGTTTTGGCTGCATGCACAAACAATGAAAAAGCAGATAAAACAGAAATTTTGACAGATGCAAAATCTGATGTAAGAAGGGCGAAAGTAGAGGCTTTATGCAGCAGTTGCCATTTATTTGTAGAGCCTGATGTAATAGATAAGACCACTTGGGCAAACTATGTTTTACCTGCAATGGGACCACGCTTTGGGATATTCTCTCACAAGGGGATGAATTACCCTACTGATTTGGGTAAAATAAATACAGAGGGTCTATATCCAAGCAGTCCCGCTATGACTGAACAAGAATGGCAAAATATTTTGGATTATTTTGCGCAATATGCTCCAGAATTTGTGGCTGTCCAACAAAGAGAAAAAATGTATAACCCTAATACAAATAGCTTTTATGCAGAGCCTATATCTTCTAACCAAAGCGCGCCAATTATAACTATGACAAAAGCAATAAATAACATAGGGTTATTTATTTATGATGCATCTTCCAAAGGTCTTGCTGTTATGCAGGGCAAAGATAAACTTACCGCATTACAACAGTTTGAAAACCCTATAAGCGATATCGTTCCATACAAAAACGGTTTTTTAATTGCTCAAATAGGTTCTATTTTTCCCAGCGATGAATGGTTAGGTGTTATTAAATATATTGAACTTAGTGGAAATATTTTTATTGAAAAAGAGGTTATAAGAACTGGGGTAGAACGCCCCGTGCAATTAACCCTTGCAGACTTAGACAAAGATGGAAAAGATGAAATTATTGTGAATGGATATGGAAACAATAAAGGCGAATTCTATTATTTAAAAAACGAAGGTGGAAAATGGAATAAAAAATCAATCAAACAAATACCTGGAGCAATCAGAACCCAAGCAATAGATATAGATAAAGATGGCGATATGGATATTCTAACACTTTTTGCTCAAGCTACTGAACAACTCATTTTATTTAAAAATGACGGCAAAGGCAATTTTACAGAAACATCCCTATTGGCCTTTTCTGCTATACAAGGCAGCACATATTTCGAGATGAAAGACATGAATAATGATGGTATTCTAGATATTTTATATACCTGCGGAGACAATGCTGACTACAGCGTGGTATTAAAAAAATATCACGGGGTTTATATTTTTTTAGGCAATAAAGAAGGAGCTTATAAACAAAACTATTTTTACCCAATGAATGGTGCATTTAAAGCTATGGCACATGATTTTGATGGAGATGGTGATTTAGACATTGCTGCTATTTCTTTTTTTGCAGATTATATTAATCAACCATATGAAGGGTTTCTTTACTTTGAACAAAAAGAGAAAATGGTTTTTGATGTTAGTGCACACGCAGAATCTTATAGGGGCAGATGGCTAACAATGGACATTGGTGATATAGATAAGGATGGTGGAACAGATATTATTTTAGGAAATTTTTCTATGGGGCCGAGTGTTGCTCCAGAAACTATCAAGCAGGTATGGCAAAATGGCCCTGCAGCTATTATCTATCTTAATACGATGATGCGCAAACAATGATTTATAAAATAATCAAGTTATCAATTGCTTGCTTGCTTCTTCTTTTTGCAGCCTTGCAATTTAATGATCCAGACCCTGTATTTTGGATAATTACTTATTTTACCTTTGCTGCAATATGTATTGTCACACTCTTTAGTTATCAGAATATATTGCACAGGATTGCTATTGGTTTTTGCTGTTTAGCTCTTTTTTATAGCATATATAATTGGCCAAAGCATTGGATGGGCTTTGAGCAAACTGTTCTTCCAAGTATAGATGTAGAAAAAGCACGAGAAAGTGTGGGATTGTTACTTTCTATTTGCTTGACAATAGTTTGTATTGTTTTGCCAAGACCCAAACGCTAATTTATATTTGCATATAACAAATAAATAGAATTTAACTTTTATTAAGTTTAGGATTCTTCATCATCCTTTTTTACACTTTTTAGCAAAGCATCTATTTTATTTACTGCATCAAGAGAAGCATCCTCAAAAAACCGCAATTCTGGAATTTTTTTTACCTGGTTTTTTATAAGTCTCGCCAATTCTCTTCTAATTATAGCATTATTGAAAACAAGCATTTCCATTACATTTTCTCTATTTTTTGAATTGTACAAACTAATATAAACCGTGGCTATACTTAAATCTGGTGTTACCTCAACACCACTAATTGTTATAAATTCACTTTTAAACCAATCGTGATAATTTTTAACAAACAGGGTAGATAAATCTTTGTGTAGTTGGCGCGAAAGCTTATCGCTTCTTTTTACTTTTGACATAATAATACAATAATTGCACAATAGCACTTGCACTTAGTCCAAAAAGTAATGCTTGCGCGTCTGCAAATATAGTAATTTTAATACAATCTAATTGACATAACAAGCAAATGATTGCGCTGCTAAATAATTGGATTCTTAAAAAACTTGGACTTAATTTTTTTACCGGCAAAATAGCAGTTAAAACTGGAAGCAACAATGCAGATATAGCGATGGGATAAAACTGAAACAAAATACTTAAAACACTTTTATCCTGAAATCCGAAATAGAGAATAATAAAAACAATAACGATAATAATTAGTCCTGATAAAAAGGAATATTTTATTTTCCATTTTTTTGGCATAAAATATTGATTAAAAAATGAAGATGCTGTAAAAAAGTATGTATTTGCAGTCGAAATAATTACAGAAAATGCTAAAATAGCTAATATTAAACCTTGCCAATCGTTCAATAAGGCAAAAATTGAAGAAAAAAGTTTTAAATCTGCGCTAAATTTTGTGTTTAATTGCCAAACTAAACCAATAATTAATATGTCGAAGATAATCCAAAAAAATAATGCCCACCTAAAACTACTTTTAATCACATTGGTAGATTTTGCAGCCCAAATTCGCTGATGTACTGCAGGGTCTATAAATACGATAAGTGAAAGCAATACCCAATTTAACCCTTGATCTATACCTATTGACACAATATTTTTGTGATTTTGAATAATTTCTGGCTTTGATATAAGGCTGAAAAAAAGCATGCAAAGTGATATGTATATGCACCCAAAAAGTATTTTATCTTGATGTAATATATTTATAAATCCTCCTTTAAAATAAGCCAATGAGCTGAGTAGAAGAAATAATATGATAGCAAATGCCCAAGGCATTTGAAGATACTGCTCTAAAAGTTGCGCCCCCATGTGCACATACATAAAAGGTATTAATAACCAAACGTAGAACACAGCAGTAATAGCACCTGTTTTTTCTCCATAATGCTTTGCTAATAAAGCTGGAGTGTCTAAAATAGGACTTGCAGTATTGCGCAAATAGGAAACTAATTTTATCCAAATAAAATTAATAATCAAATAAGGCAAACTTAGAATAAACCAAGCCTTTGGCCCATAAATAAAATAGGTTTCAAATACTCCGCTTATCCAACCATATTGCGAAGTTACCAAAGTAGCTACTAATGGAAAAAGGGTTGCTTTTCTGCTTGCCAGAATAAAATTATCATCTCCCTTTTTATCATTCGGTTTTTTAATAATTGCAAGCACAAAGTAGGCAGCAATAAAAACGATAAATATAATTTGCATTATTAACAAACCCAATAAATGATATGGCGCCTTTCATTAAAAACAACTTCATCATTGGCCTTTTTTCCTTTAAATATTTTTGCAAAAGGTGCATCGTCTGAAACAACCATTATTTGAAAATTTCCATATACCACTTTCCCCAAACTAATGCCTATAAAATATAATCCTTGAGCAGTACAAAACAGTGCACCTATGCCTATAGCTATATTGGTTTTGCCAGAGATTATTTCTAACTGTTTTTGATGACTTTTGTAAATTGTAAGTTGATTCCCTAGTTTATTGATTTCTTGGGTAACCATTTCTCTAGCTGTTTCAAACTTATCTCCTGCGCTGCTTTTGGTTTCATTTTGTAAACTTTCATTTATTTGCTTCATCTGCAAGTTTATTTTACTCACATTATCGTTAATGTAATGTTGTAAAAAAATAATAAATTTAAGTTTTTCTTCCGCAGAAAATAAATCAATTTTCATTGAGTATATTTTCTATAGCAGTGTCATACAGATTTTGATAATAGGCAATATCACCCATATTTTGCTCATTTATTATAATTCTTTCTTTACAAACCTCTCCTAGTTTGTGATTGGGCAAATTATTAATTGCTTCCAAAAACCTGCTTTCATGTGCAGGGTTTATACTTACAATTGCTCTACCCTGTGCTTCGCCAAAAAGAAAAGCATCCATTCTTAATTCAGGAGCGGCATTTATGACAAAACCAAGATTAGCACTTTTCATTGCACTTTCTAATAAAGAAATAAAAATGCCTCCTTCGCTCACATCATGACAATGATTTACCAGACCTTCTTTAATTACTTTTTGAATTGCTTCATGTAATTTTCCTTCTTCTTCAAGATCAAAATAAGGCGCATCGCTGTATTGTATTTTTAATACCTTAGTAAGGTATTGTGATGAAGATATACAATTTACATTTTTACCCAAAATGTAAATTAAATCACCCTCTGTCTTAAATTCTAAGGTAGTGTGCAAATTTTCATTTTCCATTAGGCCAATCATACCTATAGTGGGTGTTGGATAAACTGCGGTACCATCGCTGTGCTGATTATAAAAACTTACATTGCCCCCAGTAACCGGTGTATTAAAAAATAAACATGCCTTACCCATGCCTTCTACAGCATGCTTAAACTGGTAGTAAACCTCCTTATCATAAGGATTGCCAAAGTTTAGGCAATTAGTAACAGCTGCTGGGATAGCACCACTACAAACAATGTTTCTGGCTGCTTCTGCCACTGCAATTTGCCCTCCTATTGTGGGATTAGCCCAAACATATCTGCTATTGCAATCTACTGTTAAAGCAAGCGATTTATTGCTGCCTTTTACCTTTACTATAGCTGCATCGCTTGGCTTATTTGTGCTTTTATTTACCGTGCCAACCATACTGTCATACTGCTTATAAATCCATTTTTTACTTGCAATATTGGGCAGTTGTACTATTTTTTCTAAGTTAGATTTTACTTCGTTAATGGCTATATCTAATACACTTTCTATTCTAAAATCTTTATTTTTCGCCAAATAGCTTGGCACCGACCATTCTCTATCATATACAGGCGCTCCACCGCCTAATACTAATGATGAGGCAGGAATATCTGCTACAATTTCGCCATGCATATAATACTGTACCCTACCTGTATCAGTTACCTCACCTATATTTTCGTAAACTAAATCCCATTTTTTAAAAATAGCCTCTGCTTGATGTTCCTCCCCTTTTTTGAGAATTACCAGCATTCGCTCTTGACTTTCTGAAAGCAAAATCTCCCAAGACTTCATATTTTTTTGCCTTTGAGGGGCTTTTTCTAAATGAATTTTCATGCCTGTTCCACTTTTTGCTGCCATCTCACTTGTAGAACATGTAATGCCTGCCGCACCCATATCCTGCATTCCCACTATAGTATTGGTAGCTATAAGCTCCATGCTTGCCTCTAATATTAGTTTTTCCCAAAAGGGATCTCCTACCTGCACACTAGGTAAATCTTTTGCTGAATCATCAGAAATATCTTTACTTGCAAACGCTGCTCCATGTATGCCGTCTTTACCAGTGGTGGCGCCAAAAATATACACAGGATTTCCTGGCCCGTCTGCAATCGCAGAAACAGTTTCACCCACCTTGGCTATGCCCACAGACATTGCATTTACCAAAATATTGGTTTCGTAGCAGTCGTCAAAATAAACTTCGCCTCCCACGGTAGGGATACCAAAGGCATTGCCATAATTACCAATCCCTTTTACAACACCTTTTACCAACCATTTTGTGCGGGCTGAATTAATATTGCCAAAACGCAAAGAATTTAGCTGTGCAATTGGCCTAGCTCCCATACTAAAAATATCTCTATTGATACCACCTACTCCTGTTGCTGCCCCTTGATAGGGCTCTATAGCACTTGGATGATTGTGGCTTTCTATTTTAAAACAACACGCCAAACCATCCCCAATATCAACTAAACCTGCGTTTTCTTCGCCTGCTTTGGCTAACATTAATGGCCCATCTTTTGGCAATTTTTTTAATAAATTTATGCTGTTTTTGTATGAGCAATGCTCACTCCACATTACAGAAAATATGCTCAATTCATCAAAAGTAGGTTTTCTTTCTAAAATTTGGCAAATTTGTTCATACTCTGTTTCTAAAAGTCCAAGCGTCTTTGCTGTTTCTAATTGTTCGGTATCTTTTGGGGTAATTACTGACATGTGCTGCAAAGATAATTAATAATTTTTTTTAAGCCATTATTTTTAAGGAATCATTTAAACCAATTTATGGTTTATCAATTAAATTAAAGAAAAAATTTCCGCTCATTTTCCACTTTTTTGCCAATTAAAGATAAGATATAATCAATAATCTGAATTAAATGCCATCTTTTAGTGAGTTGAAAATGTATCAAAATAGCTGATTAAAGCAAATATCAAACAAAACTCTATCCTATTTTTACAAAAATAAAAACCTTTCATGCTTCTAAAACTTAGATGCAACGCCAAAAGAAAAAACATTTTGATTATTCAAATAACCATTCATAATGCGTCCCGAGGTGTATCTGGCAAATAAACTCAAGTTTCCATATTGTATCTTAACAATATAGCTTGGCAAAATATTATTGATATGATACCCAATATTTATTCTAGAATTTATCTTTTCATCTTTGGTCTTTATTTTCTGCCTGGAAAAAACTTGATTGTTAAAATTTAATTCAACTCCTGCAGCTGCCGCAAAATTATGTTTCTTTTTATTTTTTGATGCTATTTTTAATAAAATGGGTACTTGCAAAAAATTTGACAGAATATTATTTCTGCTAAATCTATTAAAAGAATCAATCCCAAAATCATACCTGTTAGTAATTCTATCCTTAAAGGTTTGTATTCTTCTATCCTCTGTTTGATAAACATACTGATTGAGTCCAAATGCAGTAATCAAACTTAGGCGCTCTTTGTACAAATTAATTTCTTGCTTAACTATATTGATAGATAAATTATACCCATTATTGAGTTTAGGTGTGGTTGGTGGTGGGGTAGTAATAAAATAAATATCACCTTGCATACTTGGACTTCTTGCAAAACCAAGAGCAATATCGCACAAAATATTAAACTTATAATTCTTTTTTTCAAAACCTCGCTCCTTGATATTGAGTTTAAAATTATTTCCTGCGGTGCTATCAATTGAAGGTATTTTAAATATTTTTTGTTTTTTTTCTAAAGAAATGGTGATGCTAGATACAGTGTCTTCAAAAAGTATATTAGCCTCCTCATTGTTTTCTAATATTACTGTTTTTTCCTTATTCTTTGCTATAATTTTTATGGTATCAGATTGCGCTTTTACAACTTTATTGATTAAAAAAGCAAAAAGAAACAGAAGCATAGTTTTAATAATTTTATTCATGGTTTTTTTATGGTTTTAAGTTTAATGTGTAAACACTCGTAGTTATTTTGATGTTAAAATCTATAGGCTCTAACGATGCTGTAGCCGTAATTTTTGGTTTTTGAAACCAAGCAAGTATGCCATTAAATTTTAGCTGCCAACTTTTATTTTTATTATTTTCTTTCACAATAGGTTTGCCATATACTGTATTTTCAATTACGTTATTGTTTTCAATATCAGCAATACTATTTGTATTCAATTTTTCTTCTAACATGGTATCTTTTAATACCTTTTCTATTTTAGTACTTAAAATAGCTACATTACTTTCCAACAATTTTTCAGTTGGCTTTGCTTTTTTTATATACACTTTTTTAAAAGATTTAGATTGATTTGCATCAATTTCTAAAATTGGGCTTTTTTCATTTTTTGCAATAGGGTTTTTTGTTTGCAATTGTGGCAAAATGATTTTGTTTTGAACTATTTTTTGTTTCTTTATAGGCATTTTAACTAAATACAACCCAATAAAAAAGACAATTAGTAAGGATGCTGCTGCAGAAAAATACCAAATTGGCAAGGTTTTAGACCTCGCTGCAATTTTATAAAGTTTTTCTTTATCTTCAAAAACGAGTATTTCTTGATGCAAAATACTCTTTTGCCAGTCTTGCCATTGGGCTTGTAATTCAGGGTTACTCAAAATTTTAGCAAGCATTTTTTGGTGCGTTATTGCATCATAATTGCCTTCCAATAAATCAAAAAACACCAAATCTAGTTCGTCTTGTTGCACTGTCTTTTTTCTTTTAATAATTTTCTGGCCCTAAATATGTTTATTTTAACCTGATTAAGTGAAGTGTCTGTAATCTGTGCAATTGTTTGATAATCACACCCTTCATAATCACGCAATAAAACCATGGCTTTTTGCAAAGGGGATAACAGAGCTAAGAGAACTTCTACAAACTGTTTATCTTCATAATTAGAAAAGATACTTTGATCTATTATTGCATTTTTTTGGTAGCCTTGCTTCACTTTTTCTTTCCTATAATCATCTATCATTTTGCGATATGCAGTGGTAAATATGAAGGATTTTATACCTTCTACTGCTATGTTTGCCTTATTTTCCCATAGCAGCATAAATGCATCCTGAACATAATTTTCAGCATTTTCCTTGTGTTGTGTTAATCGCAGCATGTATCTGTATAAGCCATCTGAATAACAATTGACTGCATTTTTAAAATCAAGCTTATCAATCATGTTTTATTAGAGGGCTATAAATACTATACGTTTTAGCTTTATCAAAAGTTACACTCAATTGAAAAATATTTTTTTTAATTATTAATACTACCTTTGTATGTGATGAAAAGAACTTATTTAACCATTATTATTTTATGCCTTATTGCTTTTAAAAGTGCAGCGCAATATAAAGATTATTTTAAAGAAGGAAATGAATACATGGCTAAAAAAAACTATGCCCTTGCAGAACAAACATTTAGAGAAGGCATTATTATTGATAGCAGTTTGCATATTTTATACACTAGTTGTGCAAATGCCATGATAATGCAACAAAAATATAATCAGGCAGACAGCGCACTAGACGAAGTGCTGAAAAAAGATGTTAATTTATTTGGTGCATACTGGTTTAAAGGACTCAATTATATTTATTGGCAAAAAGATAGTTTATCTATCATATATTTTAAGCAGTATATAAGTAAAATAGGTGTTCTGCAAAACAAAGACGGTGTAAAAATAGCAGATGTTTATTACTATTTGGGCAGGGCATACGAAAATTTGTTGGCAAAAGATGGCCTTTCAGATAATGATGTAACAGAACTTATTGGGTATTATGAAAAATTTTGTATTCTAGCAGAAGGCCACCCAAGTATCATGCGGATTAAAAATTTTATGGATGAAGTAAAAGCAAAAAAACCTTCTAATTATAAAGGGAAATGGATTTATAAAACAGAAACTAAGCGATAGTATCACTTATTAAACTGCGGTAGTTTTCGATCATTAAATTTTCATCAAATATTTCTATTATCGTCTGCCCATCTGTGGGTATTTTAATATTGAATAATTGCTTCATATTTTCTACTCCAATATAATTTATGTGATGCATTGCGGCTATATGTTTCACAGATTTTTGATGTGGGGTAACTAAATAGGGTATACTGTCACCCATATTTTGTGAGCCTTCTAACAGTTCAAAAATCTTTCCTCCAGCATTATTTATAACAATTACAGCAAATGATTTAGGCAAAGGCGTTGCCCAAAAAGCATTGCAATCATAAAAAAAACTCACATCTCCTATTAATAACCATTCTTGCTTATTGGAGGCGCAAGCAGAACCAAAAAAGGTACTCAAACAGCCATCTATACCACTTGTTCCCCTATTGCAGATAATTGTATCAAAAATTCTAAAATGGTTTTGTATCAAGGCTACCAAGCGCACTGCCATGCTATTGCCGCAGTGTATAACATTAGTTTTTGCTAACTGCAAGCAATGTTTTAAACCATTTAATGCCAAAAATTCATTTTTTTTCCAATTCTGAAGGCATATTTCTCTTACTCGTTGTTCTTGTTTTTGCCATTGTTGGTAATATTTATTATCGCTAAAAAAAGACAATATTAAATTTATATCACAATTTGACACATCACAATTTGGGGTAAAAGCACTTTTCCATTCAAAGTTGTCTGATAAATGCAGGTGAAAACTTGGTGGGTTTTTTGTGAGCCATTGTCTTAATTTTTTTGACAGCATATAACTGCCCGATGTAATTAATAAATCTGGATGTTCAATGTCTTGATTTGATAGGTAGTGCTCATAAAAATAAATATTAGCATGTTTAAAATCTGCACTGCAGGTGTCTGCAATTATTGGCAATTTATAATTTCCACTAATTTTTGAAACTTGAGAAAACCCTAAAAAAACTAAAGTTTTTTTAGCCTTGGCTAATATATTTTTCAGCGCATCGGTGGGTTCAACAATTTCTTGACCAATTTTTTTATTGGCAAGTTGATTTTCATTACTTTGCAAAGATTTTTTATGCGTAAAATCATACAAAGGCTCGTTTAAATGAATGTTTATATGCCAAGGCAACTGATAATTAATAGTATTAACGATACTTTCATACTTTTCGTAATCAAACTGTTTGAAATCTAAATTGGTTTGTGTTTGAACGAAATTGCCAAATACACCTTGCTGATTTATAGCCTGATTATCAAAACCAATATTTGCATTAGTTGGCCTATCTGCAGTGATAGCAATTAACCCGATATGTTGATAAAAAGCCTCTGCAATGGCAGGCAAAAAATTTAAAACCGCACTGCCGCTAGTGCAAACCACCGCTACGGGTGCCTGAATTTGTTTGGCCAAACCAAGGGCAAAATATGCTGCTGCCCTTTCGTCTATATGACTATAAATGCTCACCAAAGGCAATTGTTGAGCAATTGCCTTAATAATTGGGGCATTTCTAGACCCCGGGCATACCACAAAATGCTTACAAACTTTTGCTAAGCTATGCACACACTCATAGAGCTGCTGAAACTGCCTTGCCATGATTAATAAATTGCATACATTGTTCTACCCAAGCCTCTTGATTTATTTGTTTTGCAATTTCAGCACTATTTATTCCCATTTGGTTTAATTCATGGTCAGGCAATTGCATAATCTTTAGCAAAGCTTCTTTTATATTTTCTACACTCGAAGGTTTAAAAACATAGCCATTAATGCCATTTTCTACAAATGCCTGACTTGCGCCAACATGCTTGCTAATAAGCAGTGGAAAACCAGAAGCCGCAAACTCATGCACTACCACTCCCCAAGGTTCAAATAAACTAGGCAAAACAAAAACACCCGCTTTGGCAATATATTCTTCCATTTGGTTGGGCTGCACAAAACCAAGGTGCTTTATTTTTGGATCAATAAATCTTTTTTCAAAATCTGTTCCTGTCCCCATATTCCAAAGCTCCCATTCGTTGGGTTCTTCGTTTTGCAATTGCACAAAAGCATTCCATAGCGTTTCAAGATTTTTTTGTGGAAAATACCTTGCAACGCACAAAAACACCTTAGGAAAAGCAGCTTGCTTTGCTTTAATATTTTTCTCGTAAAAGCCTGAAAATTTTTCTGTATCAGCAGTGTAAAAGCCATATTTGATGCATTCATCATTAAAACCCAGTTTTTTTGCAAACTTGCCTTGTCTTTTATAAGGCACCCAAATATAATTGAATACCTTTGGCAAAAAAAACCGTGCAGCAAGTGCAGATAACCGTTGCCTTAAACTTGCATGCCACTCATTATCCATGCACATTACTGTGGTAGCTTTGTTTCTCCAAGTGCGAATTACTTTTAAATAGCTTTTATCCTTCCACCCACTACAAATAATAAGTTGAGGATCTATTTTGTCTACAAACAATTGCAGTTTTTCATGATCAAACTTATCTCGATTATATAATTTTCCAATTGTTGTAAAATCAAAATTAAAGGGCGCTTCATCATTTATAGGGTAAGCAACTGTGTGAATGCTTACTTCAGGATGTGCCAATTTTAATTTCTTTAAACATTGCACTGTGTAGTCTGCCAATTCCATATATAAAATTAAGATTTTCATTATTTTCCGCTCTTAACTATTGCAAACTTGCCCTTGTATTTTAAAAACCTTTTCTCAAAAAAATAATACGATAACCCACCGATAAAAATAGTTAATATAACAGATAGTGTATAATACAATACATTGATAACCAAATTGCCCCCAAAATTGTTTGCACACCAATAATTTATAGCATTAGGCATTAATTTTATAACTAAAACAATCACAGCCATGTGGTAAATATAAAATCCATAAGAAATATTGCCAAGAAAAATGAATATCGGATGTTCGGCCCATTTTAATTTTTTAGAAAAAATAAAGCCTAAAATAACCAGTACAAATAATGGTGAAAGTAAAATATGCAGCACATCATTTAATGCTGTAGGAATAAATATTAAAAGTGCAAAAATAAGCGTTACCCAAAATAGTAGATACTTAACTCCCCAATTGCAAATACGATCTAGTCTATTGTTTTTTAATAAAAATGCAGCCCAGCCTCCAATAATCATACACTCAAACTTGCTTTGCGCCAATACTTGTTTTAGCCACCAATCTGACGAAGTTTGATTTAAACTTATATAAAAAACAGCTGCTGCCTTTAACGTTATTATAAGCACTATAGCACTTAAAAAAAATCGATTAGAAAACCGCTTTGTAAGCCAAGGCCAAGCAAGATAAAACTGCTCTTCTACCCCTATACTCCACAAATGACCCGCCCAAGGTATACTTTTATAAAACGCCAATACAAACCCAGGTATAAAGCACAAATACATTGTTAATTTTACACCCAAATGATTGGCTAATTGAGGGCTTAAATAATAATGGTAGAAAAAATCTATTTTTGGCAATAAAAAAAAAGCCATAAGGGTAAAAAGAATATAGATTGGCCAAATACGAAGCATCCGTCTTAAATAAAAATTGCGAATATTTATTTTTTGGGTACCAGTTTGTTCACACAGTAGAAGATAGGTTATTAAAAAGCCACTGAGTACAAAAAAAAATGTTACTCCTGTAGGCCCAAGCATTTCCAGAAAATTTGCTAATATACTGCTGTTTCCGTAGATATGATTGACTTTTAAACCTTCTTTAACTAACTCTACATGAGATACCAAAACAATAAGCGCAGCAAAAAAACGCAAAGCATTTATTCCCTTAAAATAAACTTTATTGTTTTCGATAACTGATTTCAATCCGTTGGCAAATGTATGAAATGCAATCTATATTAGAGTAATGATTATTATTGTTTAATTACATCATTTTCTCTTGACAGCGCATCTATTAAAATTAGTATTAGATTTGCTGCGTGTCTAAATATGATAAAATATTAAATTTTTTAATGGCTTTTAGCATTTTTTTAGATGCATATATCTTTGCGCGTGGTAGCCTACCTTTCGATTTTTATTATTATTACATAATTTATTTACTTTTTATTTTAAATTATATAAAAAAAATAAAGCCTGTTAAATATTTTGAGCGTTGGTTTTTTATTTGCATCAGCATATTATTTTTAGGAAGTGGCATTGCCAATGCATCTTATGGTGTACCCTACTTTGGACTAATAAAACAAATCATTGGTATTGTTTTTTCTTCTGTGGCTTATTATGCCTTTATTAGATTTAATAATTTTAACCTTCAAAAAGTTTTCGATTTATACTTAAAGATTGCCGTTTTAGTAGCTGCTTTTGGTATTTTCGAGGAATTTGCAAAAATTCTTGGATTGCCTTTGGGCTTTCACCACTTCAAAATAGTAAAAATGGGCTTTCATAGGGTTTGGAGTATTATGGGAGAGCCCTATTTTTTAGCAGTGGCATTAATACCCGCATTGTTCTTTTTTGGTGCCAAAATACTGGGAAATAAGGCTTACAGGGAAAAGCAATATTTTATAAAATTCAGTATTGTTTTTATGGGCACAATATTTACTTTTTCGTCAGCAGGTTTTATGGCGATTGGCTTTATGGCGATTGTGGTAGCTTGGCAAAAAGGTTTTTTTTCTTTTCAAAAAGGCAGAATTTTACTGCTTCCTTTTGTTGTAATTGCATTATCAAGTGCCTATCAATACTTGCAAAAAAACATGTTTGAATTTAGAACTAAAATAAATCAAACCATATTTGCTTTTCAAACTCCAATAATCACACAACCAATGCTAGACCAAATGAATGGAAGCACATTTGCATTATTTAGTAATTTTAAAATAGCACAAGTATCCTTTATCAGAAATCCTATATTATCAAGTGGTTTGGGTTCTCACTCCTATAATTATGACAGGGTTTTTACAGATGTATTTGATGCTAAATACTTGGAACGCTTTGGAGAATTGAACAAATATGATGCAAATAGTTTGCTAATAAGAATGATTTCTGAAACTGGATTATTAGGATTAGGAATGTTTTTTATATTTATGTTTAAATATAGAATGAAGAGAAAATGGCTTAATGTGCCTTTGCTTGCAAATTATGCTATAATAAATCATGGCATTTTTATCCTTTTTATTGTAAGGCTTGTGCGAACAGGCAATTATATTGGAAATGGTTTTTTCTTTTTCTTTTTTCTCTATTATTTTACAGCCAAAGCTGCCAAAGACTACGCTAAAAACATAAAGAATGTTTCAAAAGAGCCTGCCCAAAATCTTATTAAAGTTTAAAAGCTTCTTTTACCTTGTCTACAAAATCTAAATTCTCCCAAGTAAATAATTCAACTGTGCAAGTTACTTTTTCGCCACTAGGAGAAAAGAAAGTTTTTACTACTGTTTCATTTTTTCTTCCCATGTGTCCATAAGCAGCAGTTTCGCTATATATTGGATTTCTTAATTTCAATCTTTGCTCTATAAAATATGGACGCATATCAAATACACTTTTTACAATCACTCCAATTTCGCCATCACTCATTTCTATATTTGAAGTGCCATAGGTGTTGACACTAATACTCGTTGGCTCAGCAACACCAATTGCATAACTCACTTGCACTAAAACCTCTGAACACAAACCAGCAGCTACCAAGTTTTTTGCAATATGACGGGTTGCATAAGCAGCACTTCTGTCCACCTTGCTTGGGTCTTTTCCGCTAAACGCTCCACCACCGTGTGCCCCTTTTCCACCATAAGTGTCCACAATTATTTTTCTTCCAGTAAGACCTGTATCTCCATGCGGTCCGCCAATAACAAAAACACCTGTTGGGTTAATATGATATGTGATATCATCATTAAAAAAATGGGCATATTGAGGATATTTTGCTTTAATTCTTGGAATCAAAATTGAAACTAAATCTGCTTTAATTTTTACTAACATTTCAGCATTTGCAGCACCTTTATCTTCCTTAGAATCCGTTTTTGGTTTAACAAAATCATCGTGTTGTGTTGAAATAACAATGGCTTCAATTTTTTGGGGTTTGTTATCATCAGAATATTCTAAAGTTACTTGTGATTTTGCATCAGGGCGCAAGTATTTAATTTCAGTATTTTCTCTTCTTAAGTTTGCCAATTCTATTAACAAAGCATGAGAAATATCCAAAGCCAATGGCATATAATTTTCGGTTTCATTGGTGGCATAGCCAAACATCATTCCTTGATCGCCAGCACCTTGTTTTTCTTTATCCTCTTTATCAACTCCTTGATTAATATCTGCCGATTGCTCGTGAATGGCAGATAAAACGCCACAACTTTGAGCTTCAAACATATATTCGCTTTTTGTGTAACCAATTTTTTTGATTACATCCCTTGCTATTTGTTGAACATCTAAATAGGCGTTAGACTTTACTTCACCTGCCAATATTACCTGTCCGGTGGTTACTAATGTTTCGCAGGCTACCTTACTATTGGGGTCAAAAGCAAGAAAGTTATCTATTAGAGCATCGCTAATTTGGTCTGCTATTTTGTCTGGGTGTCCTTCTGAAACGGATTCTGATGTAAATGAATATGGCATAATTTCCGCAAAAATAAGTTTAATAAAAATAAATACAAGAAAAATATACCATAATACACACTTTTTTTTGTTTTTTTTGTTATAACTACTATGAACAAGAAATTATTTGACTATTATAAGGATTACGTTTTAACCCATCATGAAAAGCCATCATCCGTTTATGCATTTTGTAAAGAAAACAAACTTAAAGAAAGTGATTTTTATAAGCATTACAACTCTTTTGATGCTTTAGAAAATAGTGTTACCAACTCTTTTCTTAAGCATATAATAGAGACGCTCCATAAAGACGACAATTTTACAAACTACAATAGCCGGGAAAAAATGCTGGCACTTTTCTATGCATGGACAGAAAAAGCATTAGAAGAACGTAGCTTTTTTGTTTATTTAGCAAAAAATGATTCAGGTCCAACGAAAAATGGAATTGGCGCTTTAAAACTGCAGTTTAATGAGTTTGTAAAACACATAATTAGAGATGCCATAAATGCAAATGAAATATTAGAACGGAAATTTATTTCTGACAAATATTTTCATGCGGTGTGGACACAATTTATACTAATACACACCTATTGGTTAAAAGATAAGAGCCATGGTTTTGAAAAAACAGACGCATTTATCGAAAAATCTACCCGATTGCTATTTGATCTTTTGGGACAAACAGCCCTAGATAGCGCGCTTGATCTTGCTAAATTGATGTTTCAAAAAAAATAGCATGAAATGAAATATCAAGAAAAAATAGCTACAGGAAAAACCGAAAGAACACTGCAATTTATTGGTACTGGAGCAAAAATTGGTGGTAATTATGTAAAATATTATGCAAAAAAAATATTTAACAACGACCTAGATAAGACAGAGTTGCATAGCGATAATGCAGAAGACATTTATAACACCTTGTCAGACCTAAAAGGGAGTGCCCTAAAAGTTGCACAAATGCTAAGTATGGATAAAGGCATATTGCCGCAAGAATACACTCAAAAATTTGCCCTTTCACAATATTCTGCCAACCCTCTTAGTGGCCCTTTAGTAATAAAAACATTTCAAAAATATTTAGGAAACAAACCCAATGAAATTTTTGATACATTTAATTTAAACGCTAGCAATGCAGCGAGTATAGGACAAGTGCATACTGCAACTAAAGATGGGGTTAAACTTGCCGTGAAAATTCAATATCCGGGCATAGCACAATCTATAGATAGCGATATGAGAATTGTGAAACCGATTGCAAAAATGATGTTTCAAATTACTGAAAAAGAATTAGAAAAATATTTTAATGAGGTAAGAGAAAAATTAATAGAAGAAACCAATTATACCATAGAACTAAATAGAGGTCAAGAAATTAGCCTTGCATGCGCTGGATTAGAAAATGTATTTTTCCCTAAATATTATCCCGAACTTTCATCAGAAAAGATACTTACAATGCAATGGTTGGATGGATCCCATTTAGCAGATTTTTTACAAACCAACCCAACACAGGAAATTAAGAATAAAATAGGGCAAGCGCTTTGGGATTTTTATAATTTTCAGATTCATCAACTTAAAAAAGTACATGCTGACCCACATCCAGGCAATTTTTTAATGACTGCTGAGGGAAAAGTGGGAGTGATAGATTTTGGATGTGTTAAAGAAATTCCTGAAAATTTTTATAATTACTATTTTGCGCTTATTCTGCCAGAAATTAGAGAAAATAAAGAAAAACTAGAAAGTGTGATGCAGTATCTAGAAATGGTTTTTCCAAATGATACTGAAAAAGTAAGAACTGTTTTTAAAGATGCTTTTTTTATGATGACAAACCTATTGGCAAGTCCTTTTAATACTCCAACTTTTGATTTTGGAGACAAAAATTATATTGCAAAAATTTATGCAATGGGAGAAGCACTTGCTCAAAATCCTGACATAAGAAATAGCAAAGAAGCAAGAGGAAGTCGACACATGCTATACATCAACCGCACTTACTTTGGCCTATACACCTTGCTGCATGAGTTAGGCGCAAATATTACAACAGGATTAGGCGATTGGAGATTGTCCATCATCAAAAATATATCAGGAAATAAAGACGCGATTTCGCAGCTTTAATTATTGGATAAAGATTATAGCCAGTAGTTTTTTATTATAAAAAATCTATTTACCATTGGCAAATAATCAGAAAAAAGGAGTAATTTAATTTACCATTTAGAGCTGCTAAAAAATTATGCAAGTAGTATTATCGAGTAAAAACGAGTATTGCAGCCCTTGATTGGCTCAATAAGAAAAAAAAATAGAAAAAAATACACGCTATTATTCAAAAAAATATGTTATTTTCATAATTTGGTAAGATTAAATTTTATATTAGCCTTTTAATTGCTAATTTTGCACGTTCTGCGCAATAGGCGCTTAGAATTTATAAATGGCTATAGATAAATCATATAGAATAAACAAAGTTGCTGCTGAACTTAATGTCGGTTTTGAAAAACTGATTGACTACCTAAATCTGAATGGATTTAATGTAGATAAAAAAATTACAGCAAAAATAGATGAAGCAATGTTTACTGCATTGCTCAAAGAATACCAATCTGACAAGGATGCTAAGGAAGAATCTTTAGCAATAAAAAAACCAATTGTTTTAGAAACTAAGGTATCTATTAAAACAATATCGGCAGAAAAGACAGAAAAGCCATTTATTGAAGAAACTGAAATATTAATTAAAAACACTGGAGTAACACCTATTATCACTAAAAAAGAAGAAGTAATAGTAGAAATTATTCCCGAAAAAGAAAGTGAAGTAATACAAGAAACAACCCCAACTATAGGCCTAAAGATTTTAGGAAAAATAGATTTAAGCAACACCAAGAAACCAAGCGCTAAGAAAAAAGAGCCCGAAATTAAGGTTGAAAAAATAAAAGAAATTGCACCAAAACAAGAAGAAATACAACCCCTTATCCCTATTGAGGAAAAGTCTGTAGAAGTGGAAAAAGTAGCAGAAACACCCATTCAAAAAGAAGAAAAAGTTATTGAAAAAGTAACACCTCCTTCCGCAGAGCCTCAAACAGTAGATGATGTTATAAAGCCTAAAATGGAAAAATTGGCGGGTTTAAGCATTATGGGAAAAATGGTGTTACCTGTTGCACCAGAGAAAAGGGCTAGAAAAAAATTAGTTGCTTCATCAGATACAATTGATTTAAAAAATAAGAAAAAAAGAAAGCGCACGACAGATGGGCCAGTTACGGTAAAACCCAATTTCATAAAAAGACCTGGAACAGCTCCAGGAGCAGCGCCAGGAACAGGCGGATTTAAAAAAGACAAAACTGAAATTACCGAAAAGGAAATTCAGGATAAAATAAAACGCACATTATCTAAGCTTGATGGAAATAGAAGTAAGACATTAAAGAGCAAGTTTAGGAAAAAAAGGAGAGATGATCATGAAACCAGTAGAAATGAAATGCTGGATGAAACAGATAAAGAAAAAAATGTACTAAAAGTAACAGAATTTATTAGTGCCAATGAACTTGCTAACATGATGAATAAGCAAGTAAACGAAGTAATAACAGTTTGTTTTTCATTAGGTATGATGGTTTCTATAAATCAACGCTTAGATGCTGAAACCATTACAATTGTAGCAGATGAGTTTGGCTATGAAGTTAAATTTGTGGATGCAGAAGCCCAATTAACTTTTGAGGAACAAACAGAAGATGATGAAACTAACCTATTATCTAGGGCACCAATTGTAACCATAATGGGACACGTAGATCATGGTAAAACAAGCTTGCTTGATTATGTGCGTAACACCAATGTTATTGCAGGAGAAGCTGGTGGAATAACACAACACATAGGTGCATATGAAGTAACACTAGCAGATGGACAAAAAATCACATTTATTGATACTCCAGGCCACGAGGCTTTTACTGCCATGAGAGCTAGGGGTGCGCAAGTTACAGATATTGCTATTATTGTAATAGCAGCAGATGACAGCGTTATGCCTCAAACCAGAGAGGCAATAAGCCATGCTCAAGCAGCAGGAGTGCCAATGGTATTTGCATTTAACAAGATAGATAAACCTGGAGCTAATTCTGAAAAAATACGAGAGGAACTATCAAAAATGAATATTTTGGTAGAAGAATGGGGCGGTAAATTTCAAACCCAAGAAATATCTGCAAAACAAGGACTAAACATTGATAAATTATTAGAAAAAGTATTGCTAGAGGCAGAATATTTAGATTTAAAAGCCAATCCTAATAGACTTGCAGCTGGTACTATAGTGGAAGCAAAATTAGATAAAGGCAGAGGAATTGTTACCACAGTATTGGTTCAAAATGGAACCCTAAATATTGGAGACCACCTTGTAGCTGGTGGATATTATGGTAAGGTAAAAGCCCTGTTTAATGAAAGAAACACAAGAAGCGAAGAAGCAGGCCCAGCAACCCCTATAGCTTTATTAGGTTTTAATGGTGCACCTACTGCAGGAGATAAATTTCAAGCTTTTGAAACAGAATCTGAGGCAAAAGAATTAGCAAATAAGCGTCAGCAATTGATTAGAGAGCAAGGCATAAGAACCACTAAACACATTACCCTTGACGAAATAGGAAGAAGATTAGCTGTTGGGAACTTTAAAGAGTTAAAATTAATTGTCAAAGGAGATGTTGATGGATCAGTAGAAGCCTTATCGGATTCATTACTAAAATTAACTTCTGAACAAATTGCTGTAAACGTAATTCATAAAGCAGTAGGGCAAATTACAGAGTCAGATATTATGCTTGCATCAGCATCAGATGCTATTATCGTTGGTTTCCAAGTTAGGCCATCGCCAAGTGCCAAAAAATTAGCCGAAGAAGAACAGATAGACATCAGACATTATTCTATCATTTATAAAGCAATAGAAGAAATAAAAGCTGCCATCGAAGGTATGTTGGAGCCAGATATTATAGAAAAGGTAATTGGCAATATTCAAGTAAGAGAAGTATTTAACATCACTAAAGTAGGTATTGTTGCAGGTGCATATGTTACCGATGGCAAAGTAAATAGAAATTCTAAGGTGCGCGTTATAAGAGATGGAGTGGTGATGCATGATGGCGGAATAGATACCTTGAAACGCTTTAAAGAAGATGTAAAAGATGTTGCAAAAGGGTTTGAATGCGGTATTTCTATCAGAAATTATAAAGATTTGCAGGTAGATGATAACATAGAAGTTTACGAGATAGAGATTGTAAAAAGAAAGTTAAAATAATTTTTTAGAAACAATCTTGGTGCGCAAGAATTAGTTTACTATACGCTGCGGATTATTGCATTATTAACCATACAAAATATTATTTCAATAAGCAGATTTTTTTATTAAATATTATGAAAGAAACTAAATTCTCTTTCGCGAAAAGATTAAAAAGCTTCTCTTATGCATTTAATGGATTAAAAATATTATTAAAAGAAGAACAAAATTCAAGAATTCATACTGTAGGTGCAATATTGGCTATTATTCTTTCTTTTGTTTTAAAAATAAGTCTATTAGAATGGATGGCGATCATCTTTGCAATTGGTATTGTATTTATCATTGAATTAGTAAATACAGCGATTGAACACATTGCTAATTTTATTTCACCTGAAAAAAATATTCAAATAAAAATCATTAAAGACCTTGCAGCAGCAGCTGTATTAATAAGTGCCATTATTGCTATAATTATTGGCAGTATAGTATTTCTACCTAAAATAAAAGACTATTTCACGGCTTAAGAATCATTTTGCCACTCCCTTTTTCTAAAACATCTTTAAATACCAAAGGTTCAAACTTATAGAATAAATTTCCTTTCCCAAAAATACTAATCCCCATCCTATTTTGTGCTTGAAAATATGAATCTGAAAGGCTAAAGCTATAAAAATAGGCATCAGAAATTAAAAAATCGGGAGCTATAAAAGCGGCCGTTTGCTCTACAGTACCAGCCATAATAATGCAGCTACCAGCAACCGTTAAGTTGCCCACATTTTTACACCTAAAAGTAAGCCAATCGGCATTTACCAATAATTTAACATCATTTGTGCCATTGTGCTGTACATCTATTTTCGTGCTATTTAACCTAAATGTATCCTTACATTTAATACTTCCATCACCATTAATAGTAATTAAATTAAAACTTTTGCAGTGCAATTTAATTTTTATTCTTGTGCCATATTTGCGCACCCAATTAAACTTATTTTCATCTTTTATTACTAATTCACCATTTACAATTGCTGTTTTAATTTTTGGCAAAAGATTTTTTGAGTATGATATTTCTATAAAATTGACCGTGTCAGGATAGAGTATAACATCTGTTTCGTGATTTATAGCTATTTTGCTAAAATCACCTAATGGCCTAATTACACTGCTAACAACACCACTCGATTTAATAAAATCGGGTGCATTTTCCTTATTACAAGAAATTAGTAGAAAAAAAAGAATGAAAATAATCTTATTTTTTACCATAAATTCTATATCCTATTCCCCACATAAAATAGTCTGCTACGCTCAAATGGGTTTTTAATTTTACAAATGCATTAAAACGAGCGGTTGCATAATAATTAAACCCTACCGAAAAATAATATTTTCTTTTAACAGGTAGCGGCTTTATAGTGTAAACTCCTATATCTGCTATGGCTCCTATTTTTCCAACCCTCCACTCATAGCCTACTCTAAATGCATGTTCTGCTATTTGCTTTAATTTAACATTGGTTAAGCTGCTTGGCTCAAATAATTGATATGGGTATGAATAATCTAAGCAAAAATCTGTGCCAAATCTAAAATTTAGCCCTGGCTTTCTTTGCAAAGTATATTCGGCAGAAATGGCATAAATATACAATCTTTTTTTATCATCAATGGTAGCCTGTTTGCTGGCAACTCCCATCATAATTCGCCAATTATTTTTATCTTGATTGGCAATATTTACTCTCATTTTAGTCTTTAATTTTTTTTGCGGAATATAATGCAAACCAATGCCAATATGAGGTGTATTTATTCCTAAATTTGGTTTTTTAAAATTTCCGTTAGAAAAATGTGTTAAACCAATAGAGGAATTAAAAATAAGCTGTTGAGTAATTTTATAATCATGAGTTATCATAAATTGCATACTTCCATTAAGATTACTGCCTATGGCAGTGTTTTTGGTATTGTTGGGAAAGCTAAAAGGTTTAGAAATGTAACCTATTCCTACCCCATATCTTATTCTTAATTGGTAGTTCTCTTGTTTGATTAAATTACTTTCAAAATGAGGAATAAAACCTAAAACATTTCCTAAAATATTAGGCTTACCCATATACAAAAAAATAAAAGTATACCCAAAAGCTACATTTTTAAAAGGCTTAGCAGTTCGCTCTCCAATTAATTGCTTTCTGATTTCAAATCCTGCAACATGTGCTTTCATTTGTTGCATTTCTTTATTATGATTAATCAAAAAGCCAGATAGCAGATTAATGCCAATGGTGCTTTGGGCATTTAATACCCTACTAATGAGCAATGTTAGAATTAAAAAAAATATGCCAAAATGTGTTTTCAATATGTTTACAAATTACTCAAAAATATTTAATATTGTAAAAAATATTTTTACAATATATGATTTCTTTTAAAATTATCCCAAAAATAGATATCAATATCATTATACCCTTAATCAAATTATTGCCAAATGCATCAGACGAGGCTACAATTACAAAAAGATTGAGCGAAATGATTCATCAAAATTATGAATGTGTTGGAGTTTATGACAAAGAAAAGCTGATAGGATGTGCAGGACTTTGGATACAAACAAGGCACTATGCTGGCAGAAGCCTAGAACCAGACCATGTGATTATATTGCCAGCATATAGAGATCAAGAAATAGGTACTAAACTGGGTAAATACCTTATAGCGTATGCTAAAGAAAAAGGCTGCGATGCTGCCGAACTAAATTGCTATATACCCAATATAGCAGGGCAAAAATTTTGGCAAAAATTAGGGTATCAAAAAATAGGATACCATTATATTATCACAAATCTTAATGATTAATAAATCATCACCTTTGTTTTCAATACTGTTCCATCTTCTAATAAGATATTGCATAATATCAGCCCATTTGCATTAAAAATATTTAGATTCGACAACTTCACTGTGCTTATTTGTTGTGCATTAGTATTCTGCCATTGATATAGTAATTGACCAGTAACAGAAATACATTGAATATTTTTAATACTTTGCATTTCATTTACAGAAATGGTAAAGTTACCATTGTTTGGGTTTGGCAATATTGTAGCGGCTTGCTGCACAAAGGGTAAATTACTGCTAATATTTTGTCCTTGCAATGTGCACCACTTTTCTACTTCTACTAAAGTTTTGTAATAATTAACTCTTCCACCAGTTACTGTAATATTCTTAAGTGTTTGATTGCTATCTATACCGTCAAGTATCCATTTATTTGCAAGCAATGAAGCGGCTTTAGGGTCGTTTTTAGCTAAAGTCGTAAAGTTGCTGCAGGCATAGTTATAAATTAAACCCGTGAGTCCTGCCACTATTGGTGCAGCCCCGCTAGTGCCACTAAATGATTTATAAAGGTTTCCGTTGCTTGCTTGATGCGCTTTTGCACAGAGTGAATATGAACCTTCGCCTGGCGCTGCAATATCTACATGCACTGCATCGTAGGCTGCATTTGACGATCTTCTATCTGTACCCGCATTTACATTGGTTACCATAATTAAATGTTCGCTTGGGCACATGGTTGGCAAATCTCCAATATCGCTTATGTTTATAGCTTGATTTGCAGTAGCTCCAAAAGTGCTTATGCCATATTTTCCTAAAGTGTCAAAAAAAGCACACCAAAGGGGGGCACTGCTAGGATAAACACCGCTCACACCCCAAGAACAATTTAGTGCCACGACATAAGCGCCTTGTGCACCATTGCTGGATAAATAGCGCTTTTTTTGTTGCAATACGTAGTCAAAAGCTATAATATTATCTGCTTCTGTTCGTGAACCACCAAGTACGGTCATAATTTTTACATTCCAATTAGCACCAGAAATGCCAATGCCATTATTGCCATCTGCTCCCAATATGCCTGCTACTGATGTGCCGTGAATTGCTTTTTCATCATTATCTACTATATTAGGGCTATTTGTATAGCTGTTCCAACCATAATAATCATCCGTATATCCATTGCCATCATTGTCTATTCCATCATGTGGAATTTCTCCTCTATTGCGCCATATATTGTTTTGTATATCAATATGACTTGTATCTAAACCATCATCTATCATTGCCAAAACGATGGTGTCTCCAGAACGTGTTGTGCCTCCTATCGCTTTTTCCCAAGCTTTAAACGCGTGCACTAAATCGAAAAAAGATTGATTTACAATTTCTGGATCATTTGGCAGGAGTGAGCGCAGTTGGGTATAGTGATTTTTTTGAATTACACTAATTTTTGTGCCAAACTGTTCCCTTAGATTTGCCATCATTTTATCCTCGTTTAAACTAGTATTATCAAAGTGTATCGTGTAAATACCTTGCGCTAATAGACTTACATTTTGCACGTTATTGGCTTTTTTTATTTTAACGATATCGTTATTGTCAGCTATTTTTGCAATTAATTGCCCTTTTACATACAGGGTCGAAGCATTGTTTAATTGCGGTGCCAAGCCCTGCGCAAACAAACTGCCCTTTAAAAAAACCAATATAATGGAAACAAGCGTAACGAAATCTTTTCTACTTTTCATATATCTTATAAATTATATTACAAATATATTCATTTTCTTAACAAAAAACAACAATGAATAATAAATTGACAACCATAATTTTTTTTTTGAACTGTTTTTAAAACAATTCGGTTTCAAAACCATCTGTAATCTTTTTAATAATTTCATAATCAAGTTTATCTTTAGGCTTATTTAACAATTATCTATCTTGGCCTAATTGTGCATTATAATATATCATCTTTAATTCCGTTTTCTAATTTATATTTAACTTTTGTATATAGTTAATATTAAAGTTTGTTATCAAACCGCAGCCTATCTTAATTTTAAAAATTATTATGTTATCAAAAATATCAAATTTTTTTTGGCCAAATTCTAAATCTGCACCACTTTTGAGATTGAACTTTATAACCAAAAGAAACAATATTTTATAAAATTTCTTCAAAAAAATCAATCACAATTGGCTAAAACAAAAAAACCGCCTTGTGTTTAACAAGGCGGTTTTTTTGATGAAATTTATTGGTATTAATAAGTTAGAATAAAATCAACTCTTCTATTTTTAGCTTTTCCAGCAGAAGATTTATTATCAGCCACTGGCTTGGTTTCACCAAAACCTGAAGAAGTTAATCTGGAGGCGGCAATGCCATGCGATGCGAGATAGGCTTTAACAGCATCTGCTCTACGCTGAGATAAATCCAAATTTTTAGCATCATCTCCATCACTGTCTGTATGCCCTTCAATACTCACATTTGCATCAGGGTATTCATTTAGTATGGTTGCTAATTTATCCAAATTTACAAAAGAAGATTCTTTAATTACATCGCTATTGGTTTCAAAATAAATTCCTTTTGCGGCCAAAGCAATTTTTTGGATTACCTCTTTTTTAATCTCTGGACAGCCTTTATTGGTTTTTAATCCTGGAGTTGTTTTACAAGCATCCTCCCAATCATAAACACCGTCACTATCTGTATCTGGACATCCCATACCTTCTTTAGAACCAGCTACTTTTGGACATTTATCTTCATCATCAAATAAGCCATCACCATCTGTATCTGGTCTTGGACAGCCAGCCCTATCTTTTAATCCGGGTACATCTGGACATTTGTCTAAATTATCTGGCACACCATCACCATCTGTATCAGGACAGCCTTTGTATTCTGCAGTACCTGCTTTGTCTGGACATGCATCTTCACTATCTTGTATACCATCTTCATCAGTATCAGGACAACCATTAAATTGTGACAATCCTTTTACCAATGGGCATTTATCTTCAGTATCAGTAATACCGTCTTTATCTGTATCCAAATCACACCCAACGCTATCCACTTTATAGCTTTCTCTTGTGTTTTTACATTTATCATATTTGTTTGGCACACCATCATTATCAGTGTCTTTAAGTGTTTTAACACCACCACCTCCGGCACCTGCGCCAAAGTGATAAACAACACCTAAACTATGATACATAAAGGCATCACTCATTTTGTAGCGCGTATGAACACCGTTAGAAAAAGGTGAGCCGTCAAACACATCGTTAAAAGTATAATTGTACATAGATTGCAAGCGCATACTAAAAGCATCAGAAAATCTAATATTAAAACCTAAACCACCTGCAGTAATTACAGCAAGAGGTTCGGTATAAAAATCAGGTTCATTATTTATCCTAGAATAAATATTTACACCTCCATAAGTGGCTTGCAAGTATGGCTGTATTATAGCGGTAGAAGATAAAATTCTATCATTTGCAAACTTGAACCTAAAACCCAATTGACCATGTGTAAGATTTGCTCTAAATCCAGCATATTTTTGTGGAGCAGGCGCCCAATCAATGGTGCTATAAAAACCTAAATCACCGGTGTTAAGGCTGAATAAAGCATCAAAACTTGGTGTTAGGTATCGACCTAAGCTTATGCCTATACCTTGATAATTTGGAAATCTAGCAAAACCCAATGCTGCCCCAAGATCGCCTTGATATTCATTGATGCCTCCATTAAGCTCTATGCCCCAATTGTGGGCATTGTTTTGTGCCTGCAACCCTGCCCCAAGACAAACGGAAAAAAGCCCAGTTAATAAAATTTTTGGTAATTTTTTTAATATCATATGTGTGTGTGTTTAGTTTGTTTTCTATAATTTTATTAATCGTACAACAGTAGTTTTTAATAAATTACCTCGCAAACCTACATTTTTTTTTCATATTTACACAATTTTTATAAAAATAATTATTTTTTGTTTTGTTACCTTATGTAAAAGAATCATTACATTAAAATGATAGCGTGTTAATCTTATTCTTCCTCTATGGCAATAATGACTATTATAGCAAGTAAATAAAATCATCATTGTGATACAAAAAGTCTTAAAATAATTTATATTTGTTGCTTAACATTATTTTAACAAAATGAAATGCTTAAACGTTAAAACAAGACACAAATTAAAAATTTTATTGTTTTTTATTAGTTTAACACTATTTGGAACACAAACCATATATGCTATAAAATTATGTGATAGCACTTTTAAATCTTTTGATAGTTTAGGATATAAAACAAAGGTTGAAAAATGGAAAAATGGACAAGCATGTGGCGCATGGCTATACTACGAAAATGGCTTTTTAACAAAAAAAGAAAAGTATAAAAAGGGAATATTGCACTACACATTATTTTATAACAAAATAGGAAAGGTTATTACAACAGTAGATCGTAAAGGAAAAGTGCGTAATTATAAGCCATGCAATTGCAAATAAAAAAAATGTGAATAATTAAACCACGGCACTCCCTAAGAAAATAATATTTTTGACTATTGAAAGAACAAGAAAAAACATCCGATAAAAACGACATTGCAGATATGGTTTTGAACTTAGTTGATACTACTGGAGAGCATGTGTTTTTGACAGGAAAGGCAGGCACAGGAAAAACAACATTGCTCCGCAAAATTATAGAGCACACCCATAAAAAAACAGTTGTAGTGGCGCCAACTGGTGTAGCTGCAATAAATGCAGGCGGCATGACAATACACTCTCTTTTTCAATTTCCTCCGGGTATGTTTATTCCAAGCCAAAGTGGCGGTTTAGCTCATCAAAATATTTTTAATAAAAGTAATTTAGCACGTTCTATTTTTCTAAATTCAGCAAAGAAAAAGTTAATCAACACAATGGAGTTATTAATTATTGATGAAGTGAGTATGCTGCGAGCGGATTTGCTGGATGCAATAGATACGATGCTGCGCTCTGTTAGACAAAGGTATAAGGAACCAATGGGCGGAGTGCAAGTGCTTTACATTGGAGATTTATGGCAGCTGCCCCCAATTGTAAAAGATGATGAATGGCACATTTTGAGCAGTTATTATAATTCTCCGTTTTTCTTTGATGCACAAGTAATAAAAGAAAGGATGCCCGCTATTATAGAACTTGAAAAAATATATAGACAACAAGACCAAAATTTTATACACCTCCTAAATAACCTGCGTAATAATGAAATGCATAAAGATGATTTTTATGAATTAAATAAGCGCTACGATCCCCAATACAACAATTTAGAGGAAGATAATATTATTATTCTAACCTCCCATAATTTTAAAGCCCAAAAAATCAATCAATCTAAACTAGCTAGCTTAGATGCTGAGCCAGTAATTATACAAGCTGCCTTAAAAGGCGATTTCCCGTCACATAATTTACCAAATGAGCAAGAACTTGTACTAAAAATGGGCACCCAAGTTATGTTTCTTAAAAATGATATTAAAGAACCCAAGCGCTATTTTAATGGTAAAATAGGGATAATATCTTTATTAAAAACAAATAGAGATGGCGAAGTGGAAATAGAAGTAACCTTTGAAAATGGAGACACTATAGATGTGGAAAAAGAAAGCTGGAATAATATTAAATTTGAATATAATCACGATACAGATAGCATAAAAGAGGTAATATTGGGTAGTTTCAATCAGTTTCCAATAAAACCCGCTTGGGCTATTACTATTCATAAAAGCCAGGGGCTCACATTTGAAAAAGTAGCGATTGATGCAGGCCATGCCTTTGCTCCCGGCCAAGTTTATGTGGCTCTAAGCCGATGTACAAACCTAGATGGCATCGTGTTATTGAGCGAAATAACCCAAGAGGCAGTAGCTACAGATGAAAGAATTCAACTGTTTTCAAAAAACAAAAAAACTTTAGATGAACTTGCTCTTCTTTTAGAATCTAAGAGAAAGGATTATGAAAGTGAAAAAATAATAGATAAACTAAGCCTCATTCGCATTAAAAGTGAAATGTATGGATTTGCCGACATCATAAAAGGCAAGAAACCAAACAATGATTTGGGCTTAGAAAATTTTATTACAGAAACTCATAAAAGCCTCATGGCCATTCTATTGGTAGCAGAAAAATTTAAACCACAACTTGCAAAACTCATTACAGATAATGATATAATTACACTCTCTGAGCGCAGCCTAAAAGCAGCAACATATTTTACCAATCAATTATTAACGGACGTATTGAAGCCAATGATTGTGATGCAAACCACCTTAAAGAACAGTAAAAAGGTTTCAGTAATTTTAAAAAAATTGCAAAATATAAGTCAAAATGTTCAAACAGAAATAGCACGCCTTCAATCACAACAGTATTTAGGCAAGATACTTTACCAAACAGACATTGATATGGTGGCATGGCTAACAGAGGCATTTTCAATAGAAATTTCAAAATCTACTTTAAAAGAAATTAATAAAACAACGCTGGAAACAACTTTAGAACTTTATTTAATTAACCAAGATATTGATTTGATAGCATCAGAAAGAGGGCTTGCAATAAGCACTATTTGGGGACATTTAGAAAAACTAATTGCACAAGAAAAAATAGAAGTTACAAAGGTTTTGAAAGCCACTGTTTATGCAGAAATATGCGAAGCAATAAACAAAAATAAACCAATAGCGGGTATCACTGATATTGTAAACGCATTAAATGGAAAGTATGATTTTAGCATGGTGCGCTGTGCACTATCTGGAATAAAATTGGAAACGGCAAGGCTAAGTCATGTCCCAAAATAAAAAAAAGACAAAACAAATAAAGCTTAAAACTAGGAAGTATAAGAGAAATAAATTTAAAAAGTAAAAAAACTGTGTGCTAAGGCACAAATAGATTGCCTAAAAACATAAAAAACAAACGCGCTAGCATCAAAAAACAATTACCCCTTTTATTAAAACACCATTATTCCCAAAAATATTTTCCGAGCTGGGTTTCCAGATAGCAATCGGGATGGATTAAAATAAAGTAGAACTTTGTTTAATTATTGCTTGTATAGAGGCTTGCTTTAATTCTTTTTTGTTAAGTCAATATTAAAGTTAGCATTCAAAATGATACCATTGTTTTGTTGAAACACATTTCGATTGTTTACTTCACGTCCTAATTGCAGAATTTGATTTAAATAACCTACTTCAATTCTAACAACTTTATTAAATCTGTAACCAAATAAAACTCCTATTCTGTTTTGGTCAAAAATATTTTCATTTACATTTTTTCCAAATCCAATAAATATTTCATCGTAAACAGCCAAGTATGGTGTTTTATCTTTCATTTCTTTGCCTTTTAGCGGTATTTGCATACGAAACATGTATCTAAATCTGTTTGATAATGGATATTCATCTTCTTTTGTTAAATTAGCATTTGAATATCGTCCAACCCAACGTTGTTCTAACATAAAACGGTGCGAAAAATCAACAATAGAAACTTTATCTGAAATTGTTGCCATTTGAAATATTCGTTGTTCCGTAAAATCTTTGCCCATTCCATTAATTGGGATTTCACCATAGGAAAAGGTTTCTATCCAAGCATAGCCAAGCCTAAATTGGATTTTTTGGTTGAGTTGATAGTTAACTCCTAAACGCAATAAACTTTGTTGCCATTCTGTAACAAATTCATTTCTACGAAACTGATATTCTGTATGAATTCCAAATTTTTCTGAAACTTTAAAAGTCCCAAAATAATTGTACCAACCGATAGAATTATAGTTGATAAGTCGAGTATTTTGAGCATATAAAGTATTTTTGGCAAAAACTACAATAAATACAAAACACAAAACTACTTTTTCCATAATGTAAAATTTGGGTTTGGCTAAAAAGCCCTACCCTAATTTTCTATTTTGTTGTTGGTGCAAAAGGTAGGGCAGATTTATGAACTATAATTTTTAGTTTACCATCTTTTCCTTTTTTGAAAACCCAAGTTTTGTCTACCATTACTTCTTTTCCATCTTTACCTGTAACCCATACATTACCCATTGTTATGGCTACGGAACCATAAATTTGAATACCCTCATTTTTCTCACCTGCATTGTCGTATCTTGCTTTTACCCAGGGTGCCATTGCAAAGCCTTTGTCGTTTGGATAAGCAGGGTCACCACCTATAAAATAAGATAAAGCTCCTTTTTTATCATTTCTAAATGTTTGGTCGCCAAAAGCCAATGTTGGTTTAAAAAATACTTTTCCATTGTCGTAATTGTAAGCATCAGTTAATACTTGCTCTGCAAAAGTTTTGTAATCACCACCTTCTTCTTTCAGTTTTCCGATTTTAACCAAAGCGTCACACCATGCTTGCTGTGCAGCGTTCACTTCATCGTAAGTAATAATTTCTTGTGCTCCTTCTTCAACATAGACTAAACCTAGGTCGTCAATTGTCTTTTGCACTTTTTCGGTGGTTTGTGTTAGCACTTTTTGTGCCTCTTCCTTGGCTTTTTCTGTAGCTTGATTACAAGAGGTAGCCAAGAGACTTATTGTGAGTGTTGTTAAAATTAGATTTATCCTGTTCATTTTTTTTGTTAAAATTTTGCCTACTTCTTAATACGGTGTTCGGCTTGTCCGCGTATTTTGACCAATTGATCTCGCTTATTGTTTTTGCGGTGTTTCTAAAATTACCGCTGACATAGGTTCGCCTAAAAACTTTACAAAAATAATCAAATATTCGGATAATTACCTTTGAAATTTTTCGAATATATTATTTTAATAGCCATGTTTTGAGTAATTAGCCAGTTTGACGTTTTGCAGCTGTATGGTTTGGCGATTTATTCACTATTGTATAGTCTCTATAGGTAATCATGATTTTCAATTCGAAGCATTAAATTGTCTGCCGCCACAAAATAACGAACATGCAGAATACACTCAAAAGTTATCAAAATTATTTAATTAATGAGGGCCAATTTTTTTAGGTGGTTTTTGATTTAGGCCTCATTATATTTCCACAAACAAATTCAAAGCCATCCAAAAACTGTGTCTCGTCTTATTAATTTAAAATGAATTTATAAATAATAGCGCTTTTGTAGGTACTCTTGTTGGTTTAATTCGACTTTATTTTTCAAATTTATCTTAACCAAACAAATTGCTTGAAACAGAAAACACAATCAGAAATAATAAGCATTTAAATTTAAACATTCGTTTTCCTTTTAATCATTTTATTCAGAAAGACAGTATTTGGGATGTCTATTTTTTCATTGTCTTTTGTTTTTAATACGACAAAAAAGAGACCGATGTCACTTATTCTTCCTTCTATTTCGTAGTCTTTATCGATAATCATAATTGTGTCCTCTAATTGTACTGAATGATTAAAGAAGATTATAACACCCGAAGCAATATTCGACAAAATTGACCATTGTGCGAATAAAGCTATTCCCATAACTGTTAACATCGACCCAATAAAAACGGCTAGTTCTGATTGGTTAACACCCCAGATTGATAAAAGTATAATTAAAAAGACAGATAATATCGTTAAATTAATAGCTTTTTTAACGATTTTACTCCTTATTTTTGTCGCTATATTGCCAGCTGTAATTGTGTTAACATAATGGTTAATTAATAGCTTTATTATTACATATAATACCAATGCGGTTAATGTTTCTATGATTTGTATTTTTGTCATTTCAATTTAAATGTTTCGTTTTTCAACTTACGCATAACGTCAGTCTGTCTAAGAACTCCACAAAAATACTAAAATATTCGGGTACTTATCTTTCAAATTTTTCAAATATATAATTCTGTCGATTCCGATGCGATTTTGGCACTTTGAATTGGCCCATAAACCTACGGAATATGCAATGGCATCATCAATTGCAAGTTTGTATTGTGATATGAGGCACTCCAAACTGAGCTTCTTTAAACTGACCTTCGGGTGCTAATGTATTGAATGTTGAAGGAGGAAAAAACTGATAAGGCAGATTTGCGAAATACTTATAATCTGCATTTGGCCTTACCTTTGGATTTAAATTAGCTTTCGCACCTTTTTGCTTTTGCTCTTTAATCGCAATATTATTTCTACCCAGTAGCGGATTTTTATTTCAAACCTGTCCTGTGTTAATTTTTTTACCAAAATATTCTCAGTATTGGTAATAGCATTAATAAATCAATCACATAGCGCATAACAGGCTTTTCTAACGCTTTTTTTTGTACAAACAATCCGATTATCGCATAAGCAAGTGGTATAAAAAACCATGATTGCCCTTTGCCAATCAAGAAACCTATAAAAAAAATAATGACAGCAATAATAATTTGTGAACCAACCTGTTGATAAACGGTTAAAGGCTTGACTAATTGTGTATTAAACCATTTTTTATCATATTCGAAATCTATCCACGCAAAAAAACTTAAATTCGCATAAACAGCCAATATAACAATGCCCAAGTAGCCTATTTTATGAAGCCAAAATACTGGCTGAAAAATAATCCAAGCACCCATAATTAGTCCCAAAGTGAATGCAGATAAGAGCATTTTATAGCGAGCATTGATATTTAATTTAAAAACCAACCAAAAATAAACTGCAACTAGCAATGCCAATGACAATCCTATAAAAAGCATAGGCATATCCAAAAAACTAAATAAATAGCAACTAACAATTGCAGAAAGCGCAAAACCTTTACTTGCAAAAGAGAAACCCTTTAAAGGTATTTGATGCCGGTCTTGCATGAATTGATTTGATTCACTTTTTTTTAAACCATCGTAGTAGTGATCTAGTGTGTAGGCAAAAAATGCTAAAGTAAAAAGACAAATACTTATTATAAAAGGATTTGTTACTTGAAAAGAAAATAGAATAAAAAAATTACATAATGCTATGGTAATAGCAGCTACCAAAGAATAAATATAATATTTTTTTATTGGCAAATGCTTTTTATACTACAGCAAACACTTGTTTAATTTCTGGAACTGCATTTTTTATGGCTGCTTCTATACCCGCTTTCAGCGTCATTTCGCTCATACTACAGGTACTACAATTTCCAATAAACTTAATGGTAAGCTTGTCTTTTTCTAACTTTACAATTTCGATGTCGCCCCCATCAGCTATCAAAAATGGCCTTACAGTTTCTAAGGCAGCGTTTACTTTATCGGCTAGATTCATTTTTGTTTGCATTTAGTATGGCTATTTTTCGCACAATATTAGCGCAAATTTCTTTAAAAAATAACAATTGTGCCATATTTATTTTACCCATTCCATGCTCTGCTGCCTCTCCTAAGCCTATATTAATAGGTATCTGCCCCAAAAAGTTTATTCCGTTTTCGTCAGCCAATTTTTTTCCGCCATCTTTACCAAAGATATAATACTGTTTTTTTGGCATATCCTCGGGTATAAAATAAGACATATTTTCTATTACTCCTATAATTGGAAATTTTATTCCGGTAATATCAAACATGCTAATAGCACGCTGCGCATCTGCCAAAGCAACCTCTTGGGGTGTGGTAACAATTACTACACCTGTAAGCGGCAAAGTTTGACAAATTGTTAATTGTATATCGCCAGTACCCGGGGGTAAATCAATGATTAAATAATCTAATTCGTCCCACAATACTTCTTCCAAAAATTGTTTGAAGGCTTTGCTAATCATTGGGCCACGCCAAACAATTGCTTGCTTTTTTTCTGCAAGAAAACCTATAGAAAAAATCTTTATGCCATTTACCTCGCATGGCAATAGCATGGTCTTTCCTTCTATTTCTTTACTTTCTACCTTATGTTCACTCACCCCCATCATTGTGGGTATACTTGGCCCATAAATATCTCCATCCAATATACCAACTTTTGCCCCCGCATTTTTTAAGCTAAGGGCTAGCCAAGTGCTAACGCTCGATTTTCCTACACCTCCCTTGCCCGATGCTACGGCTATGATATTTTTTACTTTGGGTATTAATGGAGAGTTTAGGCTATTTAAACTCCTGCTTGTCATCAATATTTCTACATTAACCACACCTATAAAATGCTTAATTGCATTTCTGCAAGCCAACTCTATACTTTCTTTCATTGGGCAGGCAGGGGTAGTAAGCTCTATTGAAAATTTGATGTTGCTTTCATCAAAAGTGAGCTGTTTAATCATGCCTAATGTTACCAAGTCTTTTCCTAAATCAGGATCATCAACATGGCTTAGGGCCTTTAATATATCTGCAGAGGTAAATTTAAGCATTGTATCAATTCTTTTTATTTTTAACAAATAGGCCTTTTATTCTGTTCAATGTTTTTACTTCAAAATCCCAAAAGAACTTAAATTTACCAAAAATAAACCCAAACCCTAATAAGACGATGTTATAAATAGGAAAAATTACCCAATAATAGGTATATGTAAACCAAGATGCTTTTGCCCATTCAAAATTGACTACTAATACTTTGCGCAGCAGCATAATTGAGGTTCCAGTGAGCGCAAAAACGCATAAAATAGCTACAACATCCCAGGCAGATTGTACGCTCCACCGCTTTTTTAATTTATCTAAAAACAAGGCTGCAAATGTAGCCAAAAATAGCCTATTGCAAAAATGGAACCTCTTAATTTAATAAATAAGTTACAAGGATTAATTAATAATGGATAGTTGATAATTCAAAACCTGCTATTTGTAATTGAGTATTAACAATTAAACATCAATAACCTATTTTAGCAGCAATACATTGCCAATAATATTTATCCTTTCGCCTGTGGCAGATTTACCATAAAACAGTATTTTATAAACCCCTTGTGGCGCATTGCCTGCGTCCCAACCGGTGTTTTCTGTTTTTGATACCAACTCGCCCCACCTTGTATATATTTGCATTTCATAACTTTTAACGCCAATGGTGCTAGGGGTAAAAATATCATTTAATCCATCTGCATTGGGGGTAAATGCATTGGGAATAAATACAATAGGCACCATGCCTGCACATACAATATTGCTTTGTGTTTTTCTGCCATCGCTGCTATTTGCCGTTATTCTATAGCATTTAACGGTGCCTCCCGTTTGCACAAAATTATAATCTGTGTAAGGACTTGCTGTGTTTTGAGAAACCAATATTTGTGTATCTGCACCATAAGTATATTCAATTTCGTAGCTGCTGATGGGTACTTGCCAATCTAGGTATGCTGTATAATCTAGGGCTACCGAGGTATTGCCATTTTGGGTGTATTGCAGAAAAATGGGCGCGCTAATATTGCCCATAACACTGCTATTGCCGCAACTGTCTATGCCTGTTACTCCAAAAAACTGTACTTTGGGCGTAAAATCTGCTATAGTGGTTTGGGTAACATTGCCGGGCAGGTCTTTAATTTTAGTTTAGCCGCCATTTTGGCTTGGGCTACCCAATATTTGATAGCCTGCTGCGTCTTGCAAGGGCTGCCAAGTTAGCTGTATGGTTTGGCTATTTAGGAAGTGCCATTCAGCATTTTTGCGCTGTCTGTGGGCTCAAATCCTTTGCGCAGCCTGAGGATGGCGGTATCTTTTGCCACGCAGCCTGTTGCGCTTTCTAGGGTTTGGATGATGCGATACAATCCCGGATTTTGGTATTGGTAGGTAAAATTACCGCTGCTTGGAAAAAGGGTTTGCCCATCGCCCATTTCATATTTTCTTAGGCTAACTGGGTTTGTGTTTACCTCTGCCACCCTTAGGTTATATGGCGAACAGGCCACGCTGTCTTGTAACACCATGCCAGCTTTAGGGGCATTTAATGCACGGATGTATTGGGTTTTTAAAAGCGTATCTGTGCAGTAGCCATTGTTTACAATCAATTGCACATTATAGGTACCTGCAGTGGTGTAAGTATGGGTAGGGAAAGCAACACTACTGCCTGCGCCATCGCCAAAAAACCATTGATAGCTAACGCCTGTACCTGCATTTACCTGCCCTTGATTGCTTTGGTTGTCAAATGCCAAGGGTGCAAACAAGCAAATAGGGCTGGCAGCGGCAAAAGCTGCGGTGGGCGGGTTGGGGATGCGTATTTTTATAGTATCGGTGTACCACTCTGCATAGCCATTACTATTGGTGCTAATGCCATGCACTTTATAAAAATAATCTCCACTTTGGGTGTAAGTTAATTTTGGCGGTGTTTTGCCTGTATAAGTAAACCCATTGCGTATGCCCTGTATCTAATGCAATTTTCCACTCGTATGTTTTTATTCCAAAGCTTTCATCTGAAGTGTTTTGGAAAGTTACCTCTGCTCCGCAGAGGTTATTGTTAACCATGCTGTCTTTTATCCTAATGTAATTATATATTTGACTGGTGGAACCTATTAATATTGCCCACCAATTTTGAGTGGGGAAGTTAATGGAGATAGAAATGCTATCAAAATGAGTATCTAATTGATCTATCCAATGATTTAAATCATTGTCTATGCGCAAATAATACACCTTGTTAACTGCCCTATTGGCAAACCAAAAATAAGGCTTTTTATTTTCGTCAAATATCAAATTAAAGCTAGTAATATTGGCGTCTGATAGCCGTTTATTAAAAAACAGCGCCATATTGTTATCTAAATCAAAACGCCTAAAATTTGCACTATGCCAACTTTGTTGCACAAATGTTTGCTTATTTACCAAGGGTTTAGGTGGAAAAACAGTATTGTCCCACTGCTCATACATAGAAAAACCGTATAAGAAGGAATCGTTGCTGCTGGAATGTTCTCCGCGTGCGGAAACATTTAAGGGGTCTGGATAATAATTGGTGCCGAAAGTAAGCGGAGGAACTGGGGAATTAATGTTTTAGTTCCTTGTAAGTAGGGGATGGATTTATCGGAAAAGCTTGTGTCTGTTATATCAACAATATAGTTTCTGTCAGCCAGATAAACTCGCCTATTTCTGCCAAAACTGGTATCATTAGCCCCGACACTTCTTCCCACTACAAATTTAGTCCCATTGTTACTACAAAAACCTGCTGTTCCGCAGTTCTGCGGAGTTACATGCAGATTGTCTAAAGATAATACCAAAGGGTTTTCAATTAAGTAGGCATTTTCACAATTGTTGCGTAAAGTTTGCTTGAAAACCGAATCTCCTTTGAATGTTAAAATTGTGCCGCTTGAAGAATATTGGTAGGTATAATCCTTTACTCTAACCACTGGGGGAAAAACACAGCCCTTACACCATTCTTTCTCCCGGAAGCATACATCTCATTTTTTTTAATGACCTGCCACCGTTTATCATTATAAACAATGGTAGTTTTATAATAACCAGATGGCAAACTAGCATCAAACTTTGATGATAAGTTCCCATACCCTTCCATTTCAATATAACAATCAGCTTCTTCTCCTTTCGAATGCAGTAAGATATAACTGGTATCGCTCATCTTTAAAAAATAGAGCTATTACAACCGGGTATAATACTGTCACCATTTTTTATTACACCACCATTTGCATCTTTTATAAACGTTTCGCTAAAATAAAACAACAACTCTCCATTGTCTTAACAAATAGAACTCATGCCCAATAAATCTGGGCTGTTGCCTGGATAATGGCTAAATTTTAAACTTTTGTTTTCTACAGAAATAGCACCCCCATAATAATTGGCATTAGAATACTTGTAGGCTTGTGCCTGCAAATTATTTATATTGCAGCAAGCAGATAAGAATATAACAATTATTATGGAGGTGCGGATTTTCATAGTAATAAAAATTAAACTGATTACTGAACCAATAATTTAACAGCAAACACTTGACTGTTCACCCTAAATTGTACAAAATTAATTACTTTATTGGGAAGGGTAAGAGAAGCATTATCGGCATTATAGTCATATTTAGTAGTCCTACCTATCAAGTCAAACACACCAATAATTTCTATGTCTTGATTGGCTCCTAGGTCAGTTTTATTTATATTAAAAATTCCACTTGCGCTTGGATTAGGGTAAAAAGCCAATCCACCCACTTGCAATTGTTGAATAGAAGTATTGCTGCCGCCCGATGATTCTTGTTTAAGCTCGGTGCATGATGTTATAATACATGAAACTTGGTCAGGCTGTATGTTGGAAGGATTACAAGGAGGATTTACACCATATGCGCAATTTGATGGCTGTCCAGGTTCCCCAGATATTGGATTAAAAACATTTCCTAATTTTTTAAAGTTGCTATAGGTGCCCATGGGTAATTCCTTAAAATACACATTGGTAATGGCTGTACCTGCGTTCCAAATATTCAAGTTAGTTGAGCTACCACCACTTTGGTGCGTATAAACATTCATAGCATCCACAGTAGAATTTCCATTGGGATACAAAACCATATTAGGTATGTCATCAATTTGCCCACCGCTAATAATTTTAATGTCAGGTTTGCAATGGTCAAAGGTATTGCAAACAATGTTTAAATGATTGTTATTGCCTCCCAAAGAAATACCTATGGAAGCATTATTTGCGCTAGAGATACTTACTGCCGTAAAAGTATTTCCTCTAATTTCGCTTCTTATTAATTGGTCTGGGCTAATTATATCAATGAATGTATAATCCTCTATTGCTTCAGATTTAAACTCGTTTTTATAAATATTAACCCTGAACAATTATTTGCTTTTATGCCAAAAGCGGGGCAATATCCCGCGAATATACTGCTATATTGATAGGTGAGTGGTGGCGAAGAATCAGAAAATATAATTTTGTTATCTTCTAAAAGTATTCTTACATCACCAAAATTAACAGTGTTTACACCATTCAAATTAACAGATACTTTGTTATTATAAAAATCAGAAAATCTACAGCTAAGTTGTGGTCCAAAATCATTTAATCCATTACCTGTAAAACTAATGCCTTCATCAAAATAATTAAATTTATTTCTTTTACTCGCTGGCCCACTTGCTCCGTAACAGTTATCAGGGCATCCTTTATCGTCTTTGCAACATCTATCCCCATCGCTAGCAACTGACAAAATAGAGTTTGCAGCCTTTATTCCTATGCCTCTTAAAGTAGAAGAACATGCATTTTATTGGCAATAGAAGCCATACTTGCATGATCCCATATAAAATTTGTATTCATAATATAAGATGCACCACGTGGACTAAAATTTTTACTAAAATTAGCTGTCATTCTTATTCCTTCTTTGCAATTATTAAAAAAACTGCCAGTAACCTTCACCACCGCGCTGCATCTGGGTCTTCTGTCATCTCCTAATGCATGCATACCGATATCAGCAAACGATATTGTTGCCCTTTGCAAAATAACTTTGGTAGCCAAAGGTGATAGTGTGCCGCTCCATTCGGCAGGCGTGCAAGTGCCATTTGTATTTATGGAATTTGGTGTTGAAAATTGGTCTGTTCCTTCTTGCAGTGCATCTATTCCTGCCCATTTTATGTTGGCATTATTTGTTTTAAGTGTGGACGTAATTACAGTCAATTCACCCCATTTTCCTACTTCTAGTTTTCCATTTGTTCCAAAATTAACGGTTGCATTTGTAAAAGTTAATTTTGCTTGATCATTTTGACTAGTACTTGAGTTAAATACTCCATTTGTCAAAATAATATTGGCTGAGTTATTCATATTTAAGGTAATACTACTTACACTTAGTGATGCCTCGGGATCGATAATTATGCCAGCCTGATACCCTGAAGTTGGAGCATTTGAGGCATCCCAAATCGTATTTGTACTAATGGTTATCTGCCCCCACCCCACATTGCTGATTGCAAATATAGCACCCGCCATAATTGCTTTACAATTTAGTTTTGTTGAGCTTTTGCCCCCCCCCTCACAATGGAGGTAATTTTGTTTAAATTTTGTAGCTTTTTCATGTTTATATGTTTTTTGATTTAGCATTTCAAAATTAAATCAATAAAACCAAACTTTCAGATTTTTTGTGTAAAATTATTGTTAATTATCCATTAACAATTAAACGTTAAAAGCAAAAAACCTTAACCTGTTTTTGAATTACACAATCTAAAAAAAAATGAGCACCCCTTATCATCTTTTACGATTATTTTTAGAGTGCTCATTCCATTAATATAAAGAAGATATTCACCTTCTTTCATTATGGTGTATTAACTGCAGCCCATGCTATTGCCACAATTTAAGCATTTATAACAAGTGCCAGAGCGCAAGGTGATGTGTCCACATACGGTGCAACTTGGAGCATCGCTCTGCATATTTTTTAGGTGATGCTGTGTGTTGCCATCAGCAGTATTGGTAATGGCTACTTTATAGTTTGCAATCTGTTGAGGCTCTACCACTTCTGTTATTGGCAGTACAATATCTTCTTTTGACAATAAACTAGGTGCTTTTGCTTGTCTATCAATGGCTACATTTGGTCTTGTTTTATGTGTTGTTTTAGGTTTTACCTGCACCAAATCTTCTCTGCCCAAATACTCATATCCCAGCATTCTAAAAATATAATCTATAATAGAGGTTGCATTTTTAATATTATCATGTCCTTCTACATATCCGCTTGGCTCAAATCTGGTAAAAGCAAATTTATCTACATACTCTTCTAATGGCACCCCATATTGCATGCCAATAGACACAGCAATAGAGAAACAATTTAATAAAGACCTAAATGTAGCACCTTCTTTGTGCATGTCTACAAAAATTTCGCCCAAAGTTCCATCATTATACTCTCCTGTTCTCACAAAAATAGTTTGAGACCCTACTTTTGCTTTTTGAGTAAATCCTTCACGCTTTCCTGGCAATTTTTTTCGTTCTACGATGTTAGACAACTGTCTTTTAAAAGTAGTATCGGTGGTATTATTTAATATTCTGATAGCTGCATCTAAAACCATTTCTGGGGTCAAATCTTCTGCCCTTGTTTCCATATTTGGCTGCGAAGGAATAGCGGCATCACTCACCTCTTCTGCTTTTGCTTTCTTCCTTTCAGATTTATTACTCAATGGTTGCGATAATTTACATCCATCTCTGTATATTGCATTTGCTTTTAAACCCAATTTCCAACTCAGTTCATAACAAGATTTAATATCTTCTTGTGTAGCTTCATTTGGCAAGTTAATGGTTTTGGAAATAGCTCCAGAAATAAATGGTTGCGCAGCTGCCATCATACGAATGTGTGAATGACCATGTAAAATACGGGTACCAATATTTCCACACCTATTGGCACAATCAAAAACAGGCAAATGTTCGTCTTTTAAATATGGTGCACCTTCTACAGTCATCGTGCCTACAATATAAATATTTGCTTCATCTATTTGCTCATCAGTAAAACCAAGGTAATTTAATAAACTAAAATCTGCATCTGCATAAATATCTTGCGATAAACTAAGCCTATTCATGGTGTCTTCGCCCAAAGTGAAGCCATTAACGGCAAAGCCTATTTCGAAAGCAGATGGGATAGCTTTTTCTATTTTCTCAATATCTTCTGCTGTAAGACCCGCTTTGGATAAAGTATCTTGATTGATATGGGGAGCGCCTGATAATGTAGCATGTCCCACTGCGTAATTCAAAATATTCTTTACTTGAGCTTCTGTATATCCTAAATTTTTTAATGCTAAAGGCACACTTTCGTTAGCTATTTTAAAATAACCTCCACCGCTCAATTTCTTATATTTTACAAGGGCAAAATCTGGCTCTATTCCTGTGGTATCACAATCCATTAACAAACCAATAGTTCCTGTAGGAGCAATAACAGTAGCCTGTGCGTTTCTAAAACCATGCTTTTCTCCCAATTGTAGTGCCTTATCCCAAGCATTGCAAGCTGCTTTTAGCAATTCTTCAGGACAATACTGTGGATCAATACCAACTGCAGGCACGCTCAATCCTTCGTAGGCTAAAGGCGTGTTGTATGCTGCATAGCGGTGATTTCTGATTACCCTTAGCATATGTTTTTTATTTTTTTCATACATTGCAAATGGCCCTTTAACAGCCGCCAACTCTGCCGATGCAGCATAAGAAGTACCTGTAAGAATGGCTGTTATAGCTCCACATATTGCTGCTGCTTTTGGACTATCATAAGGAATTCCTGCTACCATTAATAGTGAGCCTAAGTTTGCATACCCCAAACCAAGTGTTCTATAATCATAGCTTAATTGTGCTACCTCTTTTGAAGGAAACTGTGCCATCAATACTGATATTTCTAATACAGTTGTCCATATTCTACTTGCATATTCAAAACCATCAATATCAAATTCGAGGGTATTATCGTTAAAGAATTTTCTAAGATTTAATGAAGCCAAATTACAGGCAGTATTGTCCAAAAACATATACTCCGAGCATGGGTTAGAGGCATTAATCTGTCCACCTTCTGGGCAAGTGTGCCATTCATTAATTGTTGTATCATATTGCAATCCTGGATCTGCGCATGCCCAAGCTGCTTCTGCAATTTTGTCCCACACTTGTTGTGCAGGTATGGTATTCATCACCTCTCCATTAGAGCGAGCCGTTAATTCCCAATCGCCCCCTTTTTTCAATGCCTCAAAAAATTTATTTGGAACGCGCACAGAGTTATTAGAATTTTGTCCACTTACGGTTGCATAAGCCTCTCCTTCATAATCTGATGGATAACCGGCTTCTATCAAAGCTGCCACCTTACGCTCCTCTTTCATTTTCCAATCGATAAATTCCATTATTTCTGGATGGTCTAAATCTAGGGTAACCATTTTTGCTGCCCTTCTTGTAGTGCCACCAGATTTTATTGCACCTGCTGCCCTATCGCCTATTTTTAGAAAAGACATTAGCCCGCTAGATGTGCCGCCACCAGAAAGCTTTTCTTTAGCTCCACGTATCTTTGAGTAATTAGTGCCAACACCACTTCCATATTTAAAAATTCTTGCTTCTCTAACCCAAAGGTCCATTATACCGCCTTCATTTACCAAATCATCATCTACTGATAATATAAAACAGGCATGTGGCTGCGGTCTTTCATAAGCATTAGTAGATCGTTGCAATTTTGCTGTATCTGGGTCTACATAGTAATGCCCTTGTGGCTTACCAGTAATTGCATAAGAGCTATATAATCCTGTATTAAACCATTGTGGCGAATTAGGCGCTGATTGCTGTGACAATAGTGAAAAAACAAGCTCTTCATAAAATACCTTTGCATCATCTTCTGTTTCAAAATAATTGTGCTTTTTGCCCCATTGCATCCAACAATCTGCCAATCTATGCACGGTTTGTTTTACTGAATTTTCTGCTCCTAATGAACCATCAGCTTGCGGCACACCCGCTTTTCTAAAGTATTTTTGAGCCAATATGTCTGTGGCAACTTGAGACCATCCTGATGGCACTTCGACATCGTTCATTTCAAAAACCTTGTCTCCATTTGGGTTTTTGATTACGGATGTTCTTATATCATACTTAAATTGATCATAAGGAGAAATGCCGTCTTTGGTAAAATGCCGCTTAAAGCGCATGCCTGCTTTCGAGAAAAGGGTGTCATTAGTTTTGGTCATACTATTATAGTTTATATTGTTTAAATGCTTAAAAAAATTGGGTTTTAGAATTAGAAAACAAAAATCAAACAGACTTTATTTTCTAAAACTTTCTTCAAAAGTATTTGCAAAATTCCATTTGCCAAAAATTGACTTATCCACACTTTTATTAAAAGTCTTATTTTTCATTATATAACACTGTTGAAAAGATAAATTTATCTGCTAAAAATAGTTTTAACAATAATTTTTATATCTTTGCAGAACCTTAAAAAAAATTTAGGCTGACAAAACATATTGTGAATATATATACGCAAATACAACTCCTTAAAACTAAGCAAAACAAGGCTCTTGCAATTTTGATAGACCCCGACACCGACAAAGATAATATTATTGAAGTAGTTAAAAAAGCAGAAAATAACAAAATTGATTTTATTTTTTGTGGAGGGAGTTTAGTTACAAAAGGACAGTCTGAAGTTTGTGTTGATTTAATCAAAAATTATTGTAAGATACCGGTGGTAATATTCCCCGGAAATGAAATGCATGTAACAGAAAAAGCCGATGCTCTGCTATTTTTAAGCCTTGTTAGCGGCAGAAACCCAGAATATTTAATAGGTAAACAAGTGGTTTCTGCACCATTAATAAAAAAAATGCAACTAGAAACAATAGCTACAGGATACCTTCTAATTGACGGTGGCACTGTTACCACCGCTCATTATGTGAGCCAAACAATGCCCATACCAAATAACAAGCCTGCTATTGCAGCAGCTACAGCTATCGCATCTGAAATGCTAGGACAAAAACTAATCTATCTAGATGCAGGCAGCGGTGCAAAAAATGTGGTATCTAAAGGCATAATAGCTATGGTATCTAAAAGTGTAGAGCTGCCAATTATAGTAGGAGGAGGAATAAACAATGCAGAAAAAGCTTATATTGCTTTTGAAAATGGTGCAGACATAGTGGTAGTAGGTAATGCACTTGAAAAAACTCCTGATTTAATGGATGAATTGGCTAGCATTCGCAATGGATTTAATCAGCTAACTGTTTCTAATTTAATTGCTGAGTAAAAAAACCACTAAATTAAAAAGCAATTTGGCAAAAGTATTCACTGGCAATAATCCTAAGTTTGATAAAGCTGCAAGTATTATCTTTGCTAATTGATGAAAATATTTATTTCTAATGTTTTATGGTTTTTTATATTTGGGCAAATTAGTGCACAAAAATGGGATAAATATGCGGTTTTTTTTGCAGAACATACCCTAAAAATGCCCATAGAACCTGCCAATGTTGTGCGGGTATTTTTAGACCAAAATGGAAACTACTATCCCGTCAGTACCAAAGAGTTTATTTTTGACGTAAAAGATAAAGAATTAAAAAGAAATGGGCCGAGTTTAGAGGACTGGTATTTAAAAAACCAAACAAGTATGCAGCAACTATTGCAAACAATAACAGATAGTGGCAAGCTAAATACGGCTTTCATCAACAACTATTTTGCCCAGCACATAGCTGTTAAGATTAATGAAAAAGCAAAACTGCATGATAAGTTATGTATATTAATTCATGGCTTTAGAAAAAAAGCGTATGGCCTTACAGACAATGAACTTTCTTATACAGAATATGATGAAATAGAAAAAAGTATCGCAGAAAAAACGAACAAAAAAATACTTTTTATAGAAATATATTGGGACAGCAAATTTATAGATTTATTAAGTGCAGGCAAACATAAGGGGTTTGAACTATTGGAGCAATCGGCATTGCCAAATGCAAAAAAAGTGAGCCATGGTTTGAGAACCCTGCTTAGTTTTATAAAAAAAGATAGTTTTACTATTATTTCGCATAGCCTAGGCGCAGCAGTGGTAAGTGACTTATTGTTTAAAACAGAGGTGGAAGAAATAAAACCAACGCCTTGGCAAGATATTAAGGTTTATTTGCTTGCTCCAGCAATTGGGCACGAACGATTTATAGACTATTCGAACAGAACTGTATTAAAGGAAAACAAGGATAATTATCAATTTTATATATTTTACAATACCAATGATTTTGTTTTAAAAAAATCGCTCCATTGGAAAAATGTAATAAATATAGATTATTTGCCCACTAGTTTTGGGAACACCTCATTGGGTTGTAATTATAATCATGACAGGGATAGTTTAGAATTACTTTTTAATACAAAATTTATAAATTATAACCTCCCAATTTTTGAAGATTTATCTTTAAATAATGAAAATCAAGCACTTTCTTGCCATCATTTTCATTGTTATTTTAGGCACAATCGTTTTAATGCTTTAATAGAAAACTGGTAGTTTTTAAAGATAAACATATTTTTTTATTGCTTTTCTAATACCGCTTTCAATAATTAAACCAATCTTATGCAATAGACAATTTTTTTTAAATTCAAACTATTCGCTTTATATGGGATAAATCCCGATTTAATAATTAGCCTAGTTTTCAAAAAGTCTTACAATATTTTTTAATTGTTAAAGTTCTATTTGTATGAAAACAATATTTTTAAAAATGAGGGTTGCTTCGGCAATAGGGTTCGGTGCTATTAGCATAATGGGGGTTTTGCCAACTAATTCAAAAAATACTATAATTACTTTAGAAGAAGCACTTAAACGAGCAGATATAAACATACAATTAAAAGCAAATGGAAATTGCTCGGGTAATAGTGTAGAGATGGTTATAACTTCGCAAAATCATGTCAAAATAAGCATTCCTTCAGGATATTTATTCAATCCATCTAGTAAGGATCAACAAATATTACTTGCACCGCTTTATGCAGAACACACAGTCTTGCCAAATAAATTAAATATTATCAAGCTAAAAGGTTTTTGCACTCAAGCTAATAATAAATGTCCAATAAAAGATGGAAAAATGTCTGTCACCTTAAGCAAAGATAGTAATTTAATAAAACTTGCTGCTTTTTTAACAACCTATAAAATAGATGATGAAAGCGCAACACAGGCAGCAATATGGTGTGTAACCAACAAACATAGCATAGCCTCAGTGCACTTAGATGACACCGAAAAATCGTTAGCTTTAAAAAACCTTTTGCATAAAATTACTAATCTACCTGTGCCATGGAATACTGCTAAACAAAAGGTTTCTATTGATCCTTTCGGAAACATAAGCACCGTTACTACCACTATTTTAGGAAACATTAGTTTTTTTAACCCTAGCCAAACTCAAGTAAGTCATAAGGTAATTGACTCTGCTGGAAATATAAAAATGGCGCCATCAGCACCCAAAACCATTCCTGCTGGAGTGACTGCAAAATTAAAATTTGAGTTGGCAGTAAGTGGCTGGAAAAAGGGGAAATATGCAGTCATTTATTTTACATCAGAAGGCAAAGAACTGCTCAGACAAGAGTTTTTGATTTAAGTTATTATTACAATTATTTAAAACTTAGCTTAAGACTTCTTCGATACATTGCGCTAGGGCGCAACACTCAGAATGACTTTTCGCTATTGGTGCTTTACGTCAAACTGCGCTTTTTGTAAGACTGCGCTTTTCGCTACCAACCCTTTACGTCAGGTTGAGGGTTTTTATGAGCGATGAGCGAAATAAAAATATATCGAAACCAGAGTAAAGCAAGTTGGAATCTTCATCGCTCAAGCCTTCTTCGATACATTGCGCTAGGGCGCAACACTCAGAATGACTTTTCGCTATTGGTGCTTTACGTCAAACTGCGCTTTTTGTAAGACTGCGCTTTTCGCTACCAACCCTTTACGTCAGGTTGAGGGTTTTTATGAGCGATGAGCGAAATAAAAATATATCGAAACCAGAGTAAAGCAAGTTGGAAACACTCACCGCTCAAGACTTCTTCGATACATTGCGCTAAGGCGCAACACTCAGAATGACTTTTCGCTGGCTAGTGTTTCTATCAATGATTATAAATAAAAAAACAATAATACACAGCCATTTTACGAGCTAAACAAAAAAAACACTATTTTTGCCCTTGTGCAATTCATGCAAATAAAAGTAATCAATAAATCTAAAAATCCATTGCCAGAATATCAAACTGCTGGTGCTGCGGGTATGGATATATATGCTTGGCTACAAGCTCCAATAATAATATCCTCGCAGGAAACAGCATTATTATCGACTGGTATTTTTATTGAATTGCCTATAGGCTTTGAGGCTCAAATAAGGCCAAGAAGCGGTTTAGCATTAAAACACGGCATCAGCATCTTAAACAGTCCGGGCACTATAGATGCAGATTATAGGGGCGAAATAAAAATTTTACTCATCAATCATGGCAAACAAGATTTTGAGATACACAGTGGCGATAGAATAGCACAAATGGTAATTGCAAAATATGAAAGAATTAGCTGGAAACTTACCAATCAACTTGCAGAAACTGACCGTGGCGATGGTGGATATGGACACACTGGAAAGTAATAAAACGCACACTTTTAGAAATAAAAATAGATGAAATCAATAAATATTATCGTACCGATGGCTGGCATGGGCAAAAGAATGAGGCCACATACACTAACGACTGCAAAACCACTTATCCCGATTGCTGGCAAACCTATTGTGGAACGTTTATGTAATGATATAGCAAGGGTATGCAAGGCCAACATTGCCAATATAGCTTTTGTAACTGGAGAATTTGGTGAAAAAGTAGAAGAAGATTTAATCAAAATAGCAACTAATTTAGGAGCAAAAGGGCATATTTGTAAACAATCAGAGGCTCTTGGCACTGGACATGCAGTAATGTGTGCGAGGGCGTTTTTGAATAATGATGTAATAATTGCATTTGCAGACACCCTTTTTAAAGCAGATTTTGACTTAGACCACAGCTCTGATGGCACCATTTGGGTGCACAAGGTAGAAAATCCATCAAGTTTTGGAGTTGTGAAATTAGACCAAAATAATATTATTACAGATTTTATAGAAAAACCACCCACATTTGTAAGTGATTTGGCAATTATTGGCATTTATCATTTTACAGACGGACAGGCTTTGCGAACTGCATTGCAATATCTGTTAGACAATAATATTATGGAAAAAGGCGAGTATCAATTAACCAATGCTTTAGAAAACTTGAAAAAAGCAGGTGCAAGGTTTAAAACAGGCGCAGTTTCAGAATGGTTGGATTGCGGAAATAAAGATGCCACGGTTTATACAAATCAAAGAATTATTGTTCATAATGAAACCGAGTTTAATAGCCACAATGAAGCTAGAAATTTTGGAGAAAACAATGTGATTATCAATCCTTGTTATATTGCCGAAGGGGCGCAAATGCGCAATGCTACTATCGGACCCTATGTTTCTATTGGCAATTGTAGTGTGATAGAAAATAGCATAATAGTTAATAGTATAGTAATGAATCATGTAACTATTAAAAACACAGTATGCAATAATGCCATGATTGGCAATCATGTTATATGGGATGGGGCAGCTACAGAATTGAGCATTAGCGATTACAGTACTAATATTTCTACAAAAGCATAAATATTGAAAAATAGACAATACATATCATTTTTGTTTGGTACTTTATTGCTAATAATATCTTGTCAACAAAAAAAAACAGCTACAAAAATCAATATTGAAGAAAATATTATTTCACAAAAAATTTCCCAAAAAGCTGCTTTTATTGATGCTCAAAAAGCTTACAACATTGGTAATTTAGAAGATGCTAAAACAATACTAAATGCCATAATTGCAAAAGATAAAGCTTGTGATGCCTGTTATTATCAATTGGCTAAAATTTATTTAATCCAAAAAAATTATTTAGAGGTTTACTACCATTCTATTAAAGCCTATGCATTAGTGCCGGAAAATACTTTCTATGCAGAATTGGCGGCAGAAAGTTATTACAACAATAATCAAAAAAGCAAAGCTGCAATTTTAAGTTCAAGGCTTATAGACAGTTTTCCTAACACCCGTGTGCATTATAAAAAAACTTATTACTACTACATTAATGACAATCAACAACAAAAGGCAGAACAATTGCTAATTAGGTATCAAAACAGATTTGGCTATACCCAAGAAACTGCACTCATGTTTGACAATCATTATGCACACTATAACGAATTGGATAAAAGATTAGCCAATCAAAAAAAATTGAGCAAAAAATATCCAAATGATATGCAAACCCAAAAAAATATGATTATATTTTTGCTAGACCTTAGCAAATGGGCTGAAGCTGACACCGCAATAAATAATATGATAGCTGATAAAGCCAATGCTTTTTATGGTTATTTAATGCAAAGTAAATGGGCACTTGCCCAAGGTAATATGCCATTATATGCTGCAGCTATCGCGAGCGCTATTTATGATCAGTATGCAAATAGTCAAGAGGTAATTGGGTATTTAGTTCAAAACCGAACGATTAATGACACAGCATTTATTGCCGCATTGCAATACTTAAGTAAAGAGAATCCCAAAGCAACTCCTTTTCTTGCTTTTTATTTAAAAAATACGGGATCAGAAAAAAATACAGCACAAAAATTAACAGAAATTTGGTTTGCAAATCCTCAAGATTATAAAGTGGGTTTTTCATTGTGCAATGACATGCTTGCCAAACAAGAATTTGGCAAGGCCCTTGATTACACAAAAAAATTATACGAAAATCACCCCTCTCAATGGGGCTCTTATCAACTTTATGCTAAATCGCTGCTGCGCATTGGAAGATTTGAGGATGCTTATGCAATTGCAGACAATGGTTTAGTATACAGTTTAGAGAGAGAGGAACGGGCTGCATTATATACTACTATGGCAGCGGCAAATTGCTATTTAGATAAAGTTGTAAATGCTAAAATTGAACTTGAAAAGGCATGGGCAAATTTGGATAGCAATGAAATCATTTTTCAAGAATTGGCCATTCTATCACTTTGGCAGAATAGTTTTAATACAGAAATAAGTAATTTTATAAAAAAAGTGAGCAAGTCAAATATGGGAGCTCAAATAGTAGAATTGCAACTATTAAATATTAAAAAAAATATTGCAATCAATGAATGGAAAAATATAAACACCACAATTTTAATAAAAGAAATGGCTTTGCGCAAAGCAATCGCAATCAATAATTTTGAAATTTCACATCAACTTTTGGCAGAGTTGTTGCAAATTTTACCTCAAAATGAGTATTATATAAATCTAAATAAAAATATCCCCAAATAAATAATGTTAAAAATAAAAATTATAGGAACTTTATGCATGATGATTGTTTTATTTTCTGAATGCAAATCAAAAAAAATGATGGTAGCAGAAATACCTAAAGCTGAAGTTATAGAACCTGTACCTGATATTTTTGCTCCAAGCATGGTCTTTAAAAACTTGAGCATAAATTGGACACACTTTTCTGCAAAAGCAAAAATAAATTATGAAGATGGAGAGGAAGAACTAAGCACAGATGCAGTTGTAAAAATAGAAAAAGATAAGAATATTTGGTTATCAATTAGCAAATTTGGGATAGAGGGTGCAAGAATTTTTATGGATGTGGATAGTATTACTATTATAAGCAAAATAGAACGTAGCTATTCTGTAATGGCATGGAGCGAGTTAGCAAGTATTGCAGGTGTAACGCTCAGTCTTAATCAAGTACAAATGCTCTTACTTGCTAGGCCTATTTATGATTTAGACAGCAATTATCAAATATTGTCAGATACAGTACCTTCGCTTCTTAGAAAAGATGCTAAATCAAGATATGAAATAGTCTTAGATAAAAGCTTTACCTACTTATTAAACAGTTTCTTTGTAGGCGAAAAAAATGAAATATATTTGCAAGTAAATTATGAAAACCAAATTAAATTGGGTCAATATTTGTTTGCAAATGTGGTTAATTTAACTGCAAAAAATGGAATGGATATTTTAAAAGTAAACATGATTTTGAATGATTTGAGTCTAAGTATTTTTGATCCCATGCCCACCACCATTCCATCGACTTTTAAAAGAAAATAATTAAATGAAAATTAAATCAATAATCCTTGTGTTTTTAATGATTAGCATGCCTAACTTAAAAGCTACAGATAGAAAAGACATAGAAAATGAGCGAAAAAAGAAGCTTGATGAAATAGAAGAGACAAATAAAATATTAGCACAAACTAAGGGCCAAAAAAACATCAGTTTAAAACAGCTTCGCATGATACAGAATCTTATAAAGATAAGAGAAGAAATTATTGGAAGCTTGGCTGAGGAGTTAAATTCTGTAGAGCAGCAAGTAAACTTAGAAGAAACTGAGTTAACAGCGTTAGAAATTCACTTAAGAGACCAAAAAACAAAGTATGCAAAATCAATTTATAATGCATATAGGCTAAAAGGGAGTGTAGGCAATAAATGGCATTTTATTTTTAGTGCACATAGCTTTAATCAAATTGCCCAAAGGCTGCGCTATTTGCAAAAAATTGCTGAATTTCAGAACAGAATGGTATCTAGTATAGAAGAAGATAAACTCGCATTGCAAGATGGTATTTTGGTATTAAAGGGGCTAAAAAGTGAAAAAGAAATCATACTAGATGTAAAAGAGGGAGAAAAGGTAAAGTTAGAAGGGGATAAAAGCAAGCAGCAAGATGAGGTAAATAAACTGAGCGGAAAGGAAAAAGAATTAAGGATTAAACTGCAGCAGCAAAGGGCTGCAAAAGCAAAGTTGGACCGAGAAATAGAACGCTTAATTTCGCTAGAAATAGAAAAGGCAAGAAGAGCAGAAGAAGCGCGAAGAAAAAAAGAGAATCAAGAAAAAAAAGGTGCCGCTCAAAAGGAAAAGGATGGCAATGAATCAAAATCAACAGAGAAACAGAAAATAGATGAAAATACAGCCACAAAAACTCCAGAATCAGTGCTGAGCAGTAATGCTTTTGTTTTGAATAAGGGCAAATTGCCTTGGCCTGTGAGCAATGGTTTAATATCCGAAAGATTTGGTAAACATGCCCATCCTACCCTTAGTGGTGTAACGATAGAAAATAACGGCATTAATTTTTTGAGCAATGATGGGGCGATTGCACGAAGTATTTTTAAAGGAGAGGTAGTGGCAGTGATGGAAATACCCGGAATGCAAAATATGGTAATGGTTTCGCATGGTGATTATTTTACTGTATATGCAAAATTGTCTTCTGTTTATGTAAAAGTGGGTGATAAAGTAGATACAAAACAAAATATTGGCAAAATTTATACTGACGAGGACAACGAAACAGAATTACATTTTGAACTTTGGTTTAAACAAGAAAAACAAAATCCTGAATATTGGATAAGCAGGTAATAAACGATTAAATGGAAACAGAAATAAAAAAAGTAATTGTAGCAGGTGCAGGGGTTATGGGCGCAGGAATAGCCCAAGTGGCTGCTCAAAGCGGTTATAAAGTCCAGCTTTTTGACATTAATCAAACTATGTTAGATAAAGGAATGGAGGGTATTAATAAGCAATTAGATAAAGCTATAAGTTTGGGCAAAATGCAGCAATCGGAAAAAAGTAGTGTTTTAAAAAACATTGATTTAAGCTCAGATTTGAGTAACTGCAGGGGCGATATCATTATAGAGGCAGTAGTAGAAAAACTAGAAATTAAGGTTCAAATATTTAAGCAAGTATTAGAAAATAATCCTGCTATTATTTTAGCCACAAATACCTCTTCTATTCCGATTACAAAAATAGCAGCACAGGTAGATAAGCCTCATAAAGTGATAGGTATACACTTCTTTAATCCTGCACATATTATGCGTTTGGTAGAAATAATACAGGGTGCTCAAACATCAGAAGATGTTAAAAATAAATCGTATCTTTTTGTCAAATCTTTGAAAAAAACGCCCATATTTGCAAAAGATGCGCCAGGATTTATTGTAAACAGGGTGGCACGTCATTTTTATGTTGAAAGTTTAAAAATTTTAGAAGAGCAGGTAGCAGATGTTTCCACCATAGATAATCTCATGAAAACCAATGGATTTAAAATGGGTGCTTTTGAACTTATGGATTTAATAGGAGTAGAAACAAATTTAAAAGTTACAGAATCGATGTTTACTTTATTTAATAATGATGAAAAATTTAGGCCTAGCAGAATTCAGCAGCAAAAAGTGGATGCGGGTTATTTTGGCAGAAAAACAAAAAAGGGATTTTATGATTATGAATAAAAGAATTGGTTTTGGTATAGTTATAATTTTATTGCTTCTTGCTCAATGCAAAAAAAGAGAAAATCCTGTAAATTCAGAGCCTATCCCTATTGTGCCAGTTAATAAAACTATTAATTTAGCCATAAGAGGGAACTTTCTTTTTGTGCCAGGAACTTTTTTTTATGAAACAGGAGGTAATAAAGGATTATTAGTTGTGCATGATTTTGATGACATTATTCGTGTTTTTGACCGCACTTGCAGTCATCAGCCAAGCAATGCATGTGCAATGGTAACAGTAGATTCTAGTGCGCTGCAGATGCGCTGTGGGGTATATGAACCGAGTGGTTTTATAAATTGTTGTGGAAGCTTGTTTAATTTTAGTGGTATGCCTACAAGAACCCCTGCCATATTTCCATTATTGCAATACCGCACTAGCAGAACAGGTGATTTACTAAGCGTGTATAATTAACTTTTATTACCAGGTTCTTAAATCTGCAGTATCAAAAGTCCACTCTGGAGTGTAAATTTTATTATGCTTATTGCTATAATCATACCATGGTTTAGTATCATTTTTATTTTGCAATATCTGTATATCTTGGGCGGGCATATAACTTTGAGCCAAAATAAATTGCTTTGCGCCACTGCCATTGGACGCAATATCTACCACTATTACCGCATGTCCATAAGGATTTCCTGATTGCACAAAAACATCGCCAATATTGATGTCTTTAAACGGTTTTTGTATTAATTGCTTTTTTAATGAAGCAGTATTTGCATAGCTAAACACAAAATCTAAATAAGCACGAAACTTAGCGTAAGTACGGTCGCTTTTTGCATAGGTTAGGTAATCATGCCAAGTATTATCTGCCACAAACTTAAACTTAATATCTGCAAATTTTTTCTTACTAAATAAATATTCTGCCCTTAATCTCATCACAGCATCTGCACATTGCTGCAAATCTCTATTGCCTATTTCTAAATCTACTACTGCACAGTAAATACCATTATTCTCTTTAATTACTCCTTGGTATGTCTTTACTAATGTTCCTTTAGGTTTTAGCGATAAATGTCTCAAATAATACCCAAAACTTTGGCTATCTAATGCAGGACGTGAATAACCCTCAGTTACACAAAACCTGCTGTTAATAAGTGAATCTGTTTTTTCTATTTTTACACATTTACCGCTATTTTTTTGATCCATAATATTAGAAAAAAGAAAGTATGTTAATGACAGAATAAATATTTTCAGCATACATTTATAACGATTAAAATATAGAAAAAGTATAATAAATGCATAAATTTAGGAAATAGCATTGGTGTCTGCATAAATACAAATTAAATTTTTTATTAATAGTTTTGGCTTTATTTTTGTTCCAATTTTCTATAGCGAAGATAAAAACAAATTATGATTAGCAATACAAACGATGTTTACAAAGAATTAGAAGGCAATTTAAAGAAAAATATTAGCCATACCTATAATGAATTCACAAAATTAAGGGCAGGCAAGGCAAGTCCTAATATTTTTGACAGTGTAATGGTTGATTATTACGGGGCAGCCACAGCCATGGCTTCTGTGGCAAGTGTTTCTGCACCAGATGCAAGGTCTATTGTTATTCAACCCTGGGAAAAAAACATGATACAGCCCATAGAAACAGCTATTATAAATGCAAATTTGGGCTTTGCTCCAAGCAATGATGGCCATGTTATTCGCATCAATATTCCACCATTAACAGAGGAGAGAAGAAAAGATTTGGCTAAGCAAGTGAAAGCTGAAACAGAATTGTCAAAAATAGGAATTCGCAATCTAAGAAAAGAGGCACTAGAACAAGTTAAAAAGTTGAAAAACGATGGATTGTCTGAAGATGAGGCAAAAGGAGCGGATATTAAAATTCAAAAAATGATAGATGACACAATTGCTCAATTAGAAACCATGCAGGTAGATAAAGAAAAAGAAATTATGACGGTGTAAGTCAAGGCATAATATTTTAAATACCTTATTATTCAATCAAAATATCTTCTCCGCTTAAGCCTTCTTCGATACATTGTGCTAGGGCGCAACACTCAGAATGACTTTTTGTTGGGTATTGATTTACGTCAAACTGCACTTTTTCTACGACCACCCTTTTCGCTCTGCGGCACTTTTCACTAGACCGCGCTTTACGTCAGGTTGAGTGTTTTTATGAGCCATGAGCGAAATAAAAATGTATCGAAACCAGAGTAAAGCAAGTTGTAATCTTCACCGCTAAAGCCTTCTTCGATACATTGCGCTAGGGCGCAACACTCAGAATGACTTTTCGCTGGATATTGCTTTTGGTCAAACTGCACTTTTTGTATGACCACCCTTTTCACTTGGCGGCACTTTTCGCTACCAACCCTTTACGTCAGGTTGAGTGTTTTTATGAGCCATGAGCGAAATAAAAATGTATCGAAACCAGAGTAAAGCAAATACATTAGATTTTAATGCTAAAAATATTGCAAGCAGAAAATAAAAAAATAAAAAATCAGATCAAATATCATTGCTTAAGCTCTTTTAAAAGCAAGGTCTGCAAGCTTGTATAAATATATGGGTTTGCTGCAATAATAGATTTGCCACTAATATCAAATTTATCGCCACCAATATTGGAGTATATTCCACCAGCTTCTTTTACAAGCAGTGCACCAGCGGCTACATCCCATGTATTTAAATTTAGCTCAAAAAAACCGCAAAAATTTCCTGAAGCTGTATATGCCAAGTCTATAGCTGCACTGCCCATTCTGCGTAAACCGCGAGTGTTCTCCATCAAATATTTTAAGCAGTTTAGATATTCATTCATTTGTTTAAAATTATAGTAAGGAAAACCTGTAGCCAATAAACTTTCAGACAATACTTTACTGCAAGAAACCTCAATAGCTTGATTGTTTAAAAAAGCACCCCCATTCTTTGTTGCATAAAAACATTGTGCCAATACAGGTATAAAAACCACTCCACTCACCAAAACTTGATGAAAAGTTGCAGCTATGCTAACACTATACATAGGCAGACCATGTAAAAAATTTGTAGTTCCATCAAGGGGGTCTATAATAAATTGTAGGTCATTCAATTTTGGTTTTAACACAGTATTTTCTTCTCCCACAAATGATGCATCCGGATAATGTGATTGAAGGTATGAAATAATTATTTTTTCTGCTTCAATATCTATTTCGGTTACCAATTGATTTGTGCTCTTTTCATTGATTTTTATTTGGCCGATACGTTGTTGATTGTGCAATAAAAACTCGCCAGCAATTTTTGCAGCAATAACGCAGTGTTGGGTTAATGTTTGGTGAAAAGATTCCATAGCATAATAATTGATGTAAAAACAAGGGTAAAAATAAAGAAAATAACAATGGTATTTTTGATAAAGAAACCAACATTGTTTGGCTCATCATTATAGTAAATTCGATAAGGAGTAATTGAAAGTTTTTGCAACATTTTAGCCCAAATATTAGTTTTGGGATAGTTTTTATAAATATAAATTTTTTTTATGTTACTAAAATATATTAAATCTCCAAATATGCTTTTTGGTGCACAATCTAGGGCCAATATATTTTCTTGGAATATAGAATCTTTGTTTTTAGAATCAACTAGTTGTGAGATATCGCCTAAATCTAATAATTCTGCATTAGAAACTGCTGCAATAATTTTTGATGTTGGGTGCAAGGCTATCCAAGAGGTTTTGTTTTTAGAAAAAAAGCCAAGCTCACAAAAACTATGTTTACCTGCATCATTTTCTATAGCCAAATAGCGAACTTTTATTAACTTAATTTTACCTAAATCATACCATAGCATTTTTGCAAATTGTTCGCACCATAAGCTGTCCTGCAAATTTTTTAATAAATAAATTTTTAGTTGCTCAGGGCTAATGATTGCAGATTTTGATGGGGCACCTATTCGGCAAGAAAAAAGGCTAACCATGTCAGTCACTTTTGGCATCACTTTATATTTCCAAATTATTTTTTGGTCATTGGATAAGTAATCTTGGCTACGTTTTTTAATTTTAGTAATAGAATCTTGATAATCTAGTGACTCTTTAAAAATAGCCATTAAGAGAATAAGAACAAGAAATAAAAAACTGCTCATTAAAAGCATTATTTTCGAAACTTTTTTAACCCTTTTTAGGCCTAGCATATTATTTACTTTCAAAATAGTGCGTAAGTGTTTGGGCTATTGTTTCCCAACTAAACTTGGCCAAGATTAATGCAGATGCTTGTTTTCCCATTCTTTCTCTTAAAACGGGGTCTGCCAATATATCTAATACCCGGTTTGCAAAACCTTGTGCTGTTGTTTCCATAAAAACCCCTTCCCCATTGGCTATTTGTAAGCCCTCAAATCCTATTTGAGAACAAACCACAGGTACACCCATAGACATACTTTCGAGCACCTTATTTTGCGTGCCAGCTCCTATGCGCAATGGTGAAACCACAACACATGCCGATGCATACATCTCATTTAGATTAGCAATAAAACCAGTTACTTTTATACTTTCAGTAGCCAATTCTTGTATTTTAGAAACAGGCCTTTGACCTGCAATAACAAATTCTACCTTTGGCATTTTTTTCCTAATTAAAGGCAATATTTCTTGCACAAAATATACAGCACCATCAATGTTTGGCGCATAATCCATATTGCCAGTAAATAGTATTCTATTGCTTATAAAAGATACCGTGCTAAATGCAAAAGTATTTACATCTACCCCATTAGGCAGTAGTGCAATATTTTTAATTTTATGCACAGATTGAAGATAGTGCATATCCTCTTTGCTGCAAACTAGATTGAGTTTAAAATCTAACATTCGCTGCTCATATGACAACAATCTTTTATATTCTATCTTAGCAAAAAATCGATCAAATTGGTTTTTAGATTTATCTATTCTTCGCTTCCAGTAGAGCGAAAATGCATCTGGCAAATCGAGTATTGACATTTTACTCCAAGCCTGATTTTTAAAATATTGCGCCATACGCAAATGCTGCACATGTATAGCATCGTAACGATTGTTTTTTAGCAGCAATTTTAATTTTTTAGCAAATTTTAGATTTTTAAAATAGAGCACTTGAAAAGGTATTTGACTAAATATACCCATAAAACACCAAAAAATACTTGTTAGTTTAGCTTGCTTAATCAATTTTACGCTGCTAAATACTTTTAATAATTCATCTTTATAATTTAATTCCTCGTCAGAAACATAAAAAGTGATCAAATGCAATTCGTTCGCTTTACACAGTTGTTTGGCTAAGTTATATATTTTTAACTTATCTCCACGATAAGGCGGATAGGGTATTCTATTGGCGACAAATAATACTTTCATCAAAAACACAAACATAAGATAAAGTATGCTAATTGGCAAACTTTCATCATATATGTAAACCGATTTTTTTTACAAGTATAAAAATATTCAAAATGCAATCAAGTATAAATTTGTATTCATTTTTTCAGATTGGTAAAATACTAATGTTTAATATTATTATTGCAATACATTATTATGATTAAAATTGCTATCGCAGAGGATATAGTCAAATTAGCTGAAACATTGGTCAATAAGATAGAGCTATTGCCAAACTTTAAAATAGTATTTGTAGCAAATAATGGAGAAGACTTATTAAAAAATCTACAGAAAAATAGCAATATAGACATCATATTTATGGATATAAATATGCCGATTATGAATGGGATATTGGCAACAGAAAAAGTGAGTAATAAATATCCGCATATAAAAATAATTATCCTGTCTATACATGATGATGAAGACAATATTTTTAATGCCATTCTTGCTGGAGCCATGGGTTATTTACTAAAAGACGATAAGCCGGATGCAATACACAAGGCTATTTATGAAGTATTAGAGGGAGGAGTGTCTATGAGTCCAGAAATAGCACGCAAATCATTGATGCTAATTAAGAATGGACGAGGCAATACCAAATTAAATATTGATTATAGACTTACAGCGCGTGAAACAGAAATTTTAACGCACCTAAGCAAAGGCTTGCAGTATGATGAAATAGCAAATAATTTAAATATAAGCAAGGGTACAGTGAGAAAACATATTGAAAATATTTATAAAAAACTACACGTAAATAATAAAGTAGAGGCTGTTCAAAAATTTAATAGTTAACAAACTAAAGATTGCTAATATCAGTTTTTTATTTTTTTGCAAGGAAAAAAAAGTTTTATGCCCTTTTAAATAGTAAGCAATCACAATAGAAAAATTAAACTTGCCAAATAGATTTACATTTTCTTTTGGTTTAAAATTTTCTACTTGTTTCTGCCATTTATTAAAGTAAAATAAAAAGTGCCAATGCGCTCTTACAATAGCCAAAACATCTTTTATCCGACCTTTTGAAAGGTATAAAATAGCTGCTGGAGCATCTAATATTAGGCGTAAAAATATTTTTATATATTTAGTAAATCCTTTTTCATACCTAGCCATCAGCACCAAAGAGTTTCTAAAATTAAGATAGGTTTTCTTTTCATTTTGCTCTGCCAGTGTGCCACCACCTAAATGATAAACTACTGCTTTTGGTGCACAATATATTTTATAATCAGACAATTGAATACGGTAGCACAAGTCTATTTCTTCCATATGGGCAAATAGCAAATTGTCAAAAGCGCCCACTTGCCAAAATATTTTTGCATCAATAAATAATGCTGCACCACTAGCCCAAAACACTTGAAGATTATTATCATACTGTCCATGATCATTTTCGCAATGGTTAAAAATACGTCCGCGGCAAAAAGGATAACCTAAAATATCAATAAATCCCCCTGCTGCTCCGGCATATTCAAAGGCTTCTTTATTTTTTAGACTTTTAATTTTAGGTTGCAATGCAGCGCAGTTTGGCAAATTCTTTATAGCATCTACAAGGTTTTTTATCCAGTCAGGCTCCACTTCCACATCAGAGTTTAGCAACATATAATAATCGCTCATAATGCTTTTTAGCGCTTTGTTGTATCCGCCTGCATACCCATAATTATTGCCTAATGGCATCCATTGCACAGTTTTATAATTTTTTACAACAGCAGCAGAATTATCTGTGCTGCCATTATCTGCCACTATAATTTCTAAATTTTTATACTCGGTATTGACTACAAAAGGTAAAAATTGATTCAAAAGTGATGCCGTATTATAGTTCAAAATCACAATAGCCACTTTTGGTTCCTGAGTATGCATTTATTTTAAGTTTTTATAAGGATAAAAGATAAACTGTTGTTTTTCATTACTTATAAACAAAATACAGGCATTGGTATTTGCATCTTTATACGCATTTTTAAAAAATGTAACCTTACTTGAAGGAATAATATTTTTTTTTTCTAGTTCTTCTAGATATGTGGCATAAATATTAAAAACCCTCGAAAGCTCTTTAGCGTCTAAAATAAGCTCTCCTAATTCGTAGTCAAATATTGCTGCAACAAAAATTGGGTATTCAGAAAATTGATTTTTTATGATATCGTCAGAAACTTCTTTTATAGCCTCTTGATAAAATGCCAAATCTTTTTCCAATAATTTTAAGTATTCTTCTATCAAGGTTAAATATATTATTGATTTAAGTGAATATGCTTTTTAAGTTCTACTTCTAAAATTTTAACTTTATCTACCTTGGTGATTGCATATTCCCATTGATTATCATAAAAAACATCTCCTTTTTGAGGGATTGATTCTTCTAAACTTACCACATATCCTGCAAGTGTTTCATAATCGCCTAAAGGAAAGTTAAATGCATAATTTTCATTCAAATAATCAATTTCTAACCTTCCCGATAAGAGGTAGTGATTATCATTAATTTTTTTTTCGATTAAATCATCTTTGTCATACTCATCATCAATTTCTCCAAAAATCTCTTCGAGTATATCCTCTATAGTGATTATTCCAGCAGTGATACCAAACTCATCCACCACCACAGCAATACTTTTTCGCTCCGCTATCAACTCTTTTAGCATACTATTTGCTAATTTAGATTCGTTGGTAACGGGAATAGAGATTAATATAGACTTAATAGATTCAGGTTTTTTAAACATGTCTATTTGGTGCACATAGCCAATAATGTGGTCTATATCTTCTCTAAAAACTAAAATTTTAGAGTGGCCTTGTTCCAAAAATATTTTTAATAAATTGGCAATAGATTCATGCTCATCAATAGCAACTATTTCTGTTCTAGGTTGCATTACATCCCTCACTTTTAAATGCCCAAAGCCAAGTGCATTTTTAAACATCATCGTATCGATTTCATGCTCATCTTCAATAATAGAGTTTTCTCCAGCACTTACAAAATGGTCTAAATCTGTTTTTGAAAATACAAAATCTGAAGGTTTATAGTCTTTTTTCAATATTTTTTGTATCACAAATTTGCTTATCTGGCCTACTAACCAAGATATTGGAAAAAGTAAATAATAAAAAAACTGAAATGGATATAGTAATAAAGTAAGAATATAATCTGGATTGATCCTAAATAGAACTTTAGGCAAATATTCTGCGGTAATTAACACTATAAAAGTAGATATAATAGTAAGTGCTACTAGCTGTAGTGCAATAAAATTACCTCTAAATAGATAGTTGATGTTATCAGTGAGCAGCAGACCCATAAATATTCCATACACAACAATTGCAATATTGTTACCAACTAAAATGGTGGTTAGAAACTGCGCAGGATTTTTAATGTATTTGCCCAAAAGTTTACCTTTTGCAGACCCTGTTTTACTTTTTAATTCTATGCGCAATTTATTGGCAGATAAAAAAGCTATTTCCATTCCAGAAAAGAAGGCAGAAAACAGCAGACTAAGCAAAACAATAATTAAATAACTGACCTCGGGGTCGCCCATAATGTTTCTTTTTTGAATTTACAAAATTACATTAATTTTTCAATTTAAGTAATACTAAATTATTTTGCTGTTTTATTATTAGCTATTGCTTCTGTAAAAAAGGAATAAAGGGAATCCATTTCAACATCACTTTTTAGCAAATTTCGGTGTTTTTCAATTGTTTTTTTATCGCCACGGTTGGCTGGTCCTGTCTGCAGTGCAGCTAAGTTGCTGTTGCTATCAACAATTTGCTCAATGGTTTTATATATTAGTGGTTTCAATAATTCCATATCCATATTATTATTTTCTAGAAATTGGGCAATGTTGGTAAACAAGTAATGCACAAAATTATTACTAGCTGTAGCGGCTAAATGAAGAATCAAACGTTGTTCGCTATTCATTAAAACAGGCGCGCAACCTAAGTTTTCTGCCAATTTTTTTAATAGTGTAACATTTTGTTCATTATTCGCCTCTATGCATGTAGCAAAAGATTGTTCATCTTTCTTTGCAAGTGTCTGTAGTGGATAAAATACTCCATAATTATTACATTTACTAAGCACTTCTATTGATACTGAACCTGCACAATGTGCCACCAACATCTGCTTATGATTTATAAATTTTTCTGCTACTAAGGCAATTGCATCGTCAGAAATACATAGTAATAAAACACCTTTAAAATTTAGAGGAATTTCATCAACTGAAATGTTATTAAAACGATGGGCTTGGTTTATTGCTTTTCTTGTAGCAATAAATATTAATTCGGATGAGTTACTTTTTTCAATGCGGTCAGCAAAATAAGAAGCAGTTTTTCCCCAACCAACAATGCCTATTTCTTGCATTACTTTTTGATCATTTTATTATCCTTTACTCTTCTTGCAATAGAAATAATAAAGCCAATCATCATTACAATAGTGCCCAACCAAAGCAAATTTATCCATGGAAAAACGATGGCTTTTAATATAATATAATCTACTTTTGGCTGACGCTGCATGGTAGTAAATTCTAATAAAGGAGTGGATGTTTTATCTATTACGCTTAATTTTGAAAGCTCTATTTTTAATCCTTCTTCATCCAGTATCACAGGTTCTTTTTCTACCGCAGAATTATAGTCTGCAGAAGCGGCTAGTTTTTCTAAATCTAAAATAATGTTTGGATAAATTGTTTTTTCTTCATTAATTGTGGTTAGTTTTAAAACAGGTTTTATAGACACTAATTTTCCATCTGCAGAGCCTTCGTTAATTATATCTACCAACACCAATCTGTGTAAAGCATCTTTTGTAAAAAAAGTATCCCCTTTTTGGATATTATGTACCATTAAATCTTTCCATTCTTGAGTTTTATCTAATCCACTTTCGTGATTTACGTGCGTAAAAATATCTTTGCTCAGATAGTGTCTGGTATCTGGATTAGACACCGGTCCTCCCATCTTTTCGTTACTTTGCATACTAGGCATTAATGTAAACTCTTCTTTAATTTCATTATTTTTACCCAATTTTTTATACTCCACTATAAAATACTTGTTAGGTGCCATAAAAGAATCTCCAACATATTTAGCACTATATCCTGCTATTTTAACTGTTTTTCCCTTTTCTAACAAAATATTTTCTCTGTTAAATTCTATTGCTTTATTTCTATCTTCACCTTTCTTATCGTCTTCGCGCATGTAATTAGCTCCTGTATTGTTGTATGAAATTACATTTTTATTTACAGAAGAAACCAATACCCCCAAAAGCATAAGTCCGAAACCAACATGCGCAATACTTGCGCCAGAAAAACTTATTTTGCCTTTAAGCTTTTTGACTATAAAAGTAAGGTTACCAGCAATGGCATAAATTGCAGAAAATAAGAACACCACATTTAGCATGCCTCTTATTTCAAATAAATAGATAGCCAGAAGTGTGCAGGCTAGACTAATTACTAGTATTGTGGCAATATTGGTTTGCCACTCTTTTTTTGGAGTATCGCGGTAGTTAAAAAATTGGGTTGTACCCATCAATAGCAGTATGACAAGCGCAAAAGGCATTTGCCATGAGTTGTAATAAGCCACAGGGTTTGCATGAGGCGCTATGTGAGTGCCAAATATTTTATTATAAACGGGTATAGATGTAGCACCAATAATGTGTAATAATGAGAGCACAAGCACTAATGCACCAATAAACATCCAAAATTCGCGGCTTGCAAGTTTTTCCTCAGCAGATTTATTAGGATTAATTTTATTAGTAATTGCTTTATAAATATATATGCCATAGCCCAATGTAAAAAACAAGCCCAAAAATATCAATAATTGCCCGCTCAAACCAAGGTCTACAAAAGAATGCACTGACGAATCACCCAAAATGCCACTGCGTGTTAAAAAAGTAGCATACAATACCATAATGAAAGAGCTAATAGCCAATAGCAATGACAAACCTATGTATGTTCCCCTAGCCTTGCTTATAAGTAATATATGCAGTGTTACTAACATTAAAACCCATGGCATTAGCGAAGCATTTTCTACTGGATCCCATGCCCAATAACCACCAAAACTAAGCGACTCATAGGCCCAGTAGCCACCCATCATAATACCCACACCCAACACCAATACTGTAATAAGTACATAAGGCAAAGAGGCAGTTATCCATTCTCTTGTTCTGTTTTTCCAAAGAGCAGCAATGGCATAAGCAAAAGGAATTACAGTGCAGGCAAAACCACTAAAAAGTGTTGGTGGATGTATTACCATCCAATAATTTTGCAATAAAGGATTTAGTCCATTTCCGTCTTGTATTGCATGCAGATAATTAGCCTTACCCACTTGCTGCATTACAGGTAAGTTTAATAAACTTGGGCTTTTTTCTCTTAATAGCTCAAAAGGGCTTGAACCAATAGCAAGCATAGTTTCTCCAATATTGAAATGAATACCTAAAAGCATACCAGACAATGAAAATTGAACAAGTGCTACGATACATAATACTTGTGGCTCCCAATCTTTTGCTTTTTTTAATAAAATCAAACACAATATTGCATTCCAAAAAATCCAAAGCAAAAAACTGCCCTCCTGACCTTCCCAGAAACAGCTTATCATATAATACCAAGGCAAATTACGGCTGCTGTGTTGCCAAGCATATTGATACTCAAACCAATGATTATAAATAATTACAAAAAGTATAACTATAATTGCAAACACAGCAACAATATGTGTTAATAAGAGGCTTCGTGCAATGGTTTTATATTGTGTATTGCGATCTGTGAGAAAATAAAAAATGGCTGCTCCCAAAGAGGCAAAACATGCCAAAACAACTGCGGCATGGCCTAAATTTCCAGCCCAAAGGTGCTCTCCTACAAAATGTATTGTTTCTTTCATGGAGTGACAGATAATGATTGAGGGGTTTCGTTATATTTTGATGGGCATTTGCTCAATATCTGACTTGCTTCAAAATAATCGTTTTTATACTTTCCTATGAGCACAATGCGTTCTGTTTTCTCAATATCTTGTGGTTTGGAATTATAATATATCACTTTAGAAAGATTGCCAAGGGTATCATTAACAAAAAACTCAAACTTATTGGCATCAATCTGAGGTTCATAAACCATTGGCATTTTTTTATTTAAACTGCCAACGACATGAAATTCTTTCTCGGGGTTTGATTTGGCCATTTGTTTAGCGGTATCAAAAGTTATGTATTTACTCGTATTTCCATACAAGGAGGCTACCACGGCAATTCCTACACCTAAAAATGCAATTATTACGATATATATATTTTTCATTTTTTTAATTCTTTTTCTTGAGACTTTTCTATCTTTTTTAGCCGCACATCTAACCAAATAAGGTATAATATGATTAGTAAAAAAATAGCTATCACAACGGCTATAGTAGCATAATATTTATTTGCGGAGCGCAATAATTCTTGAAAATTCATTTGTTTTTAATTCAACAGTTGTTTAGTTATATTGTTTAAAATGCTTAATTGCCTTTTTCTCAAAGTTACTATCCAATAAAATAGTATGCCCCAGCCTAAAATGGCAGGGTAAAATACTATTCTAAGATCTTTGGCTATAGCGTTATAATTTGTAAAAGCTACCGTATCACCGCTACCTGGGTGCAGGCTGATGCTAGCCAATTTTGGCATTACATATATAAAAGCCATAAATATTGGAAAAACAAATATGGCATATATACTGCTTATTTTTGCTTTTTGACTTTCTTCTGCAGCAGCTCTAAGCACAAATAATGCGCCATACATTAACATGCCTATTGCCACACCATCTAATTTTGGGTCTTTTGGCCAAAACATACCCCAAGTGGCTCTTGCCCAAAGTCCACCTGTTATGCAACCGCAAATGCCTAGTAACATTCCAATTTCCATAAAACTTTGTGCCCAAAAATCATATGCTAAATCCCTCTTTTTTAAATATAATATGCTAAATATTGCAGCTATAAACATAAAAGCTATCATTACAAACCACATTGGTACATGATAAAATAAATTCCTTATACTTTGCTCTACTATGTCGACTTGTGGCACAGGTGTGGTTAGCCCCTTTATAATTGCATAAAGCATTAATAGAATTCCTACAATTTTCCACCACCACTGCTTATACATGCCGCAAAGATAAAATTAATGTAGGACTTCACAATAGTTAGTTTTGTTTTATCATACTAATTTTGTGTCCTTATGTTTTATTATCCAATTTAACCAATCTTTTTAATAATTATGTTCAAAATGAAATGTAATATTTTGCTCAATATCTGGATGAAGGCTATGCGCCACCGGACAAGATTTTGCAGCTTGAAAAAGTTTTTGTGATTCAAGTTCTGATAGCTCCTCGCTCATTTGTAAAAAATAATCAACATTTATTCTCACAATTCTTCTAGGATTAACCCCCATTATTTTTTCTACTTCTGCCCTTGCCACTATAAATTCATAAGGCTTGTGTTGCAGGTAGATACCCATAATAGTTAATCCACACATTGCCAATGATGTAGCACAACAATCTGTAGGCGAAAAAGCTTCACCCTTGCCCATATTGTCAATTGGTGCATCGCTTATGATAACGTGATTGCTAGCAATATGTGTAGCTTCAGTTCTTAGGTTTTTTTTATAGTTTACAATAGATGTAATCATAGCTATTTTTTTTTACTTACCTTTGCAAAGGTAATGTTAAAAAAGTCTTTTTTTATTTTGTTAGGCTTAGTCATTAGCAATCAAGGGTTATTTGCTTTGCAAAGTTTAGATTATCACCAACATCGAACCTTTGGTATTAAATTGCACAGTGGTGGATGGGGCATAAATTACGGCTATTTTATGCCCAAAAAGAATAAAGGTGGACACTATATTTATGCTGGATATATGAATCAAAAATATATAAATGAAAAAAAAGATAGTAGAGAATTACAAAATGCAAGGATGGTTATTAATAAAATAAACAATCTCTATTTTTTTAAAATTGGCTATGGACAAATCCATCCCATATTTGACAGAGACAATAGATCTAGTGTGGGATTATCTGCCATGTGGAATATTGGCCCAATGCTTGCCATTTATAAACCAATTTATATTATATATTCTAATACAGTTGATACTAATTTTAAAACAGAAGATATAGCAAGATATAACCCCGCAATACATAGCCCTAGAAATATAGTTGATAAATCAAGATTTTGGGAAGGTGCAGAGCAAAGTAAAATAAAAATTGGCTTGCATTTAAAAGCAAGTCTTAGATTTGATTGGGGTGCTTATGAAAGTAATTTTAAAGGAATAGAAACTGGTTTTAATGTTCAATATATCCCTAATGGCGAAACAATAATTTATTCTTTTAAACCAAGAAATGTGTATACAAACTTTTTTGCCACCATTACCTTTGGCCGAATAACTGACTAAAAAAAAATAAGTGATAGAACTTCCTATAATAACAGCTAAGCCAAAAAGAGTAAAGCCAGATTGGTTAAAAATAGAATTGCCAACAGGTGCAAATTATACCCATGTAAGACAATTGGTGGACAACTATAAATTACATACCATTTGCGAAAGTGGTAAATGCCCAAATAAAGGAGAATGTTGGGGTGCAGGCACTGCCACTTTTATGATACTTGGCAATACTTGTACAAGAAGTTGCTCTTTTTGCGCAGTTGCCACAGGTAGGCCAGAAAGTTATGATTTAGACGAACCACAACGTGTGGCAAAAGCAATTCAATTAATGGAGGTAAAACATGCAGTTATCACCTCTGTAAATAGAGATGAATTAAAAGATAAAGGTGCAATTGTATGGGCAGAAACCATAAAGTTAATTAAGCTACTAAATCCTCAAACTACCATAGAAACACTGATACCAGATTTTAAAGCTAATTGGGATTTACTTTATCAAGTAATTGATGAAAAACCTGAAGTGGTTTCTCATAATATGGAAACTGTGGAGCGTCTTTATAGAATAGTGAGGCCTCAGGCAAAGTATGACCGCAGCTTATTGCAAATAAAATTGACCAAAGAAAGAGGAAGAAGAACAAAAAGTGGCGTAATGCTTGGATTGGGAGAAACTTATGATGAGGTGATTAAGATAATGGAAGACCTTGTATCACATGGATGTGATGTGCTAACACTTGGTCAGTATTTACAACCAACAAAAAATCACCTTGCTGTAAAAGAGTATATTCATCCCGATATATTTGCTCAATATAAGGATGAAGGATTAAAACGAGGCTTTAATTTTGTAGAAAGTGGCCCTTTAGTACGCTCTAGCTATCATGCAGAGCGACACATATAAAGTATGATTTATGATTTTTATGTATGATTTTCAGCCTTTTGTAAATCATATTGCTACATTTATAAAAAACAACCAAACTTTTTATAATAAATTTGTTTATATTAGCGAATATATGTTAAATTTGAATCCCTATAAAAATATAAAAATAATTTTCTAAATCTTATGAAACTAAAATACTATATAATAAGCGCATCGACAATCATAGCAGCCATCGGGTTATACCAAATTATTCCTAATGCTAAAATTTACACGCCACGCATTTTAAGCAAATTAGACAGTGAAAAGCGAGAAAATTACGAAAAAAATGAAGAAGAAGAAATAAAAGGCGCTGTAGAAGAAATATATACATTAAGAAATAATCAAGTTACTGGAACTATAGATTACGCAGATTTTGCAGCAGCACAATCTGCTACATTTAATGCCAGTTTACGTAGAACTTCAAAAGATTTAACATGGTTAGAATTAGGTCCAGACAATGTAGGAGGGCGCACAAGATCTATCATAATTGATAAAAGAGACCCAAATATTATGTATACTGGCGGTGTATCAGGTGGCATATTTAGATCTACTACAAGAGGAACATCATGGAAACCAGTAGGCAATCAATTGTTAAATCTTAATGTTTCTAATATTACCCAAGATTTTAGTAATAATATTTATTACGGCACAGGTGAAGGCGGATTTGTGAGCGTACTAGGAGATAAAAATGGCACACCTGGTTTTATTGGTGGAGGAGTTTATGCTTCTACAGATGGCATTAGCTATAGTTTATTACCCTCTACAAATCCAACTATAAATTCTCAATGGACTAATGTTCATAAATTGGCAGCGGACCCAAATAGTGATGTTATTTACGCAGCCAATGATGGCGGATTCTTTTTTTCTGAAAATAAGGGTATTAATTGGACAAGAACTCCAGGACAATTAGGTTCTTGTAGAGAAATAGAGGTGAGCAAATCTGGTGCAGTTTATATGAACTTTGGCCCCACTATCTGGAAATCTACAGACAAAGGCAAAACAATTGCAAAAACAGGATACAATACCTCTGGAACTTCACCACAAATTAGTGTCGGCAGAGTTACTATTGCTGTTTCTCCTCAAGATGAAAACTATATTTATGCTTTGGCTTCTGGTACAAATAATTTATTATCTGGACTTATGCGTTCTACAAACGGTGGTGCAAACTGGGAAATGTTATTGGCAGGCAGCGGAACATCTACTCCAAACTCGAGTGAGATATTTGGAACTAATGGACAAGGAAACTATGATAATACTATAACTGTAGACCCACTGAATAAAAATAGGGTTATTTTAGGTGGTGTAGATTTAGCAGAGTGGAACTCAGGTAGTTTCAATATCATTGCTTCTAAATTTGCTGCTAGAACCAGCAATTCTTATGTACATTCTGATAAACATGATCTTGTATGGGATAATAGTGTAAATCCACCCATTTTATGGATTGGATGTGATGGCGGTATTTTTAGGTCTGCGAATATGTATGCAGATGGGTTTGATTATAAATTTTCTGCACAAAATAGAGGCTTCTCTACCATCCAATTTTATGGTTTGGCAGCTGCAGAAGATGGCACTATAATAGGTGGAACACAAGATAACAGTAATCAATTAATTAATGGCAAAGGCAATACGCCTAAAAGTTCTGTAACACTTTATGGTGGTGATGGTTTCCAAACAGAAATTTCCCGAAAAGATCCTTTAATTATATTTGTGGAATCGCAATATGGAAATTTAGGGAGATCTACCAATGGGGGTGTGGCTTTTGACGATATCTGGGATAAAAGGATTGGAAATAGTGATGCAGAGGTAGTAACAAATGAGAATTATGCACCATTTGATTGTCAATTTAGGCTTTGGGAACATCCAACAGATTCTGCAAAAAGTAAATTATTTTTTGCACCTTATGGCAGAATATGGGCGGCAGTAAACCCCATTAATCCAGCTGGAAGACCTATTTGGTTTAATATTTCTACTAGTAATGGCAATAACAGAGTTATTGATTTGGAGCCTTCTGCAAATGGCAATAATTTGTTTTTTACAACTCGTTCTTCAGGTATTTTTAGAATTGATAGTTTAAATACTGCACGTTTTGATACAACATTATATCCCATATCTGGTGGAATGGGTCAAGCAATACCAACGCCCATCAGAACAGTAAATATTAATGGTAACCTTCCTTTGGGGGGCAGAGCGGTTACCTCTTTTAACATTGACCCAAACAATCCGAACAGAGCAATAGTTACCCTTGGTAATTTTGGCAATACTGCTTACATTTTCATTTGTAACAATATCTTAGATGACAACCCAACCTATATAAATATTACAGGCACTCTTCCAAGAATGCCTGTTTATGATGCCTTAATTTTAATAGACAATCCAAATTATTTTATAGTAGCTACAGAAATGGGGATATGGGCAAGTGATGACAATGGTGCATCGTGGGAATTGCAATCTAATGGCATACCCTCCGTAGCAAGTTATATTTTACGCCAATACGAATTCAAATCTTGGGAAGGCCCAAGAATTTATGTTGGAACGCATGGTCGCGGCTTTTATAGGTCAAATTCTTTTTTAACTTCAGTTAAGCAAGTAGCATCAATAAGTGATGTTGCGTTAATTGCTTTTCCAAACCCAGTTACTGACAAGGTGAATATTAAGTTTAATGTTCAAAAAGCGGGGATGGTTACTTACACCGTTTATAATTTGCAAGGGCAACAATTGAAAAAAGAAGTAGAAATGGCGTCAGAAGGAAATTTTGAAAAACAAATAAATCTGTCGCATTTAGCACCTGGCACCTACATTATTAGTTTAAATAGCGGTAGCTTTAAAAAGGCAATAAAAGTACTTGTGCAATAAATTTGTATCATTTTGCTATTTGATACACATTTGTTGAAAATTACTAAGATATAAAAAAAATTACATATAGATTAGCGTCTATAATGCTTTCATTAGCGCTAATACCTAATTACGCATTAGAAAATTTATTTATACTCAATTCCATATTTTGATATAAAATTTTATTCATTTTGTGCTTCTATTTGGCTTTATAGATTGTGTGAAATACAAATAATACAAAAAGTGAATGGCTATTGTGATACCAAATCCAAATGGGCTAAATCCATCTTCAGCAAATCGTTTAAATTAAAAAAACTTCTTATTGAATAAGGCAGATTAAACACAAATTATCTTTAACATATATTTTTTTTATATAGTTTAAAAAAGTTATTTTTGTTGCAACATGAAACACTACTTGTTTTATTTGTATATGATATTAGCACATGGCGAAATCTCAGGACAATTTCAAGGTGCTACAAATAAAGGGTTAGGTGTATTGGGTGTAGTAAATGGCGATGTTTTTTCTGCACAACAAAATCCTTCATTGTTACATATTTTAGACAGTAATCAGGTCGGTTTTAATATACAAAAGGTTGGTTTTGGTGGCAGGGCACTAGAAAGCAGCTTAGCAGCCAAGTTTGGTAACGCATTTACCCAATTTGGTATAGGATTTAACTATTTTGGCAATGCATATTTTAATCAATCTACTGCAAGCTTGAGTATTGGTAAAAAATTGAGTATTAATCAATCTGTGGGCATTAATTTTGGAGCAATGCAAGAAGGCAATATTCTTGGACAACGGCATTATAGAATTTTGGCAAAGTTGGGCTATTGGCAGTCATTATCACAGATAATTAGTTACGGTATTATGAGTGAATTTGTTTTTAAATTTGGCACTTTTGAAACAGAGAATCCACATCAACTAGCACAAAATAAGGGAGCAATTGGGTTAAAAATTAAAGCACAAAAAGGGTTTGAAATTTTGCCCGAAGTAGGTATTTATCAGCATAATAATCCAAGGCTGGGGTTAGGGTTTTTATTTACCGAAAAACATTATCAGCTAATGGCGGGATTTGCAAATCAAGATGGATTAATAAATGCAGGTATAAAGATACCCTTTAAAGAATTGCAGATGAGTTTTTCATATAGTTTTTATCAAAGACTTGGCAGTGTTGTGAGCTCTAATTTGGTTTACCAATGGTAAGATGTTTAATTATTGGAGTACTTATTTGCAGTTTATCTCCTAAACTAATTGCGCAGACAGATCAATTAGAAACTGGAAAAATGATGGAAAAATATGCGGAATATACCGGCAGTAGCGCTGATTTTTTAGACCTCTATGATCAATTATCCACTTATCAGAATAAAAAAATTAATATCAATAAGGCTTCCTTAGAAGATTTAGTCAATTTTATACTCGTTGGTCAGCAGCGTGCATCAGAAATAGTAAATTATAGGAATACTTATGGAGATTTTATAAGTTTATTAGAGCTCCAAGCCTTGCCTAATTTTACTATTGATTATATCAAGATTATTTTACCTTATATAAGTGTTAGCGGTGCAGATAAATTTATTTTAAAAGAGGTATTAAAAAACTCTAAAAATGATATAATAATTCTGGGCCAATATAATGATATTAGCTATCTGCAGCCAATAAGTCCCACAGATTCTAATCGGGTTTTGGGTGATGGTAGCCGTGCACTTGTGCGGTATAGATTTGGCGAACCAGGAAAACTGAGCATTGGAATAACAGCAGAAAAGGATGCAGGCGAGTTATGGCCTTTTCAAAAAAATGGCATGAGGGCGGGCTTTTTATCGGCACATTTGTACATAAAGCCCAATGGTAGAATAATAAAAGAAATAGCAATTGGTGATTATCAGGTAAATTTTGGACAAGGTCTCACTTTTAGCAGTGGACTTAGTTTTGGCAAATCTGCTTTGGTATTAAATACATATCGCGCAACAGAGGGTATTAGGCCATACCGAAGTGTAAATGAAAACCAATTTATGAGAGGTGCTGCATTTGCACTAAATTTACTTAAAAAAACAAAGTTAACTATTTTTGGCAGTTTAAATAAGGATGACGTGAGTATAGATGAAAATGGGCAAGCGGGAAGCATAAATAATTTTGGATACATTAGAACTTTAAAAGACATATCACAAAAAAATAATCAAAGCATTGCCATTATTGGTTTCAATATGCAACAGCAACTTAAAAAATTTATTGTTGGCGTAACTGTTGTAAATCAACACTTTAATATTCCTTTTGCAAAACAAGATAGATTATATGCCAAAAACAGATTGGCTGGCAATGAATTGCTAAATGCAGGTTTTGATTATAAAGGAAATATCAAAAATATGTTTTTTTATGGTGAAATGAGTGTTAATAATTTATCCGAAAATCCAGCAATGATTCATGGAGTGCTTGTCTCTCTATCTAAGAGGTGGAGTGCAAATTTAATTTATAGAAATTTTCCTGCAAGCTATAAAAGTATTTATGCAACAGCTTGGGGCGAGCAAACTAATCCTAATAATGAACGTGCATTTTATACCGCCATTCAATATGAGTGGCATAGGCACATTACCCTAAGTTTATTTGCAGATATAATTCGTTTTCCTTGGGCTAGGTTTCGAGATGCTGCTGCAGGTTATCAAAACGACTATTTTATAGAGGCTAAACATACTTTTAATAAATATATGCTCCACTATTTGCGTTTAAGACATACAAGTTTTACAGACAATATAAGCAACACAAACAGTGCTGCTAAATTACAGCAAAATAATCAACGATTAAATATCCGTTATCATATAGATATAGATAAACCAGGAAATGTTGCATTGGCATTTAGGGCAGAAATAGTGCAATTAGATAATGAAGAAAAGAAGGTTTTGGGGTCATTGTTTTTTGCAGATATAGGTTACAAATCAAAACAAGGTAAGCTCAAAATTGTTGGAAGATATACTTTATTTAACACACCAGATTTTGACAGTAGAATATATGCCTATGAAAATGATGTGCTCTATGCCTTTAGCATACCAGCCATGTATGGCAATGGCAATAGAGTATATGCAGTAGTAACTGCAAAATTATATAAAGGATTAACTTTTTGGGGCAAGTTTACTTTTGAAAAAAATACGCGCAAATCTACACTAGACCAACTCAATTTTAATCCTTTAGGTAGAATGCAAATAAGATACACTTGGTAAAAAATAATGACAGAATTAAGTATAAATATTAATAAAATTGCAACCCTGCGTAATGCAAGAGGTCAAAATAAACCTGATATCATCTATTGGGCAAAAAAAATAGAAAGTTTGGGCGCCCATAGTATAACCATTCATCCACGGCCAGATGAACGACACATAACAAAAAATGATGTGTATGAGTTAAAGAAGGCCTTAAAAATTGGGCTAAATATAGAGGGCTATCCAAGTAAAGAATTTTGTGAGATGGTGCTAGAGGTTTTGCCAAAACAGGTAACACTTGTGCCCGATTTACCAGGCCAACTAACAAGCAATCATGGTTGGGATACAATTACTCATAAAAAAATACTTTATGAAACAATTCAAAAACTCAAAGATGCAGGCATAGAAACAAGTATTTTTTTGGACCCCAATCCACTAATGATTAGCGCAGCAGCAGATACTGGCACTCAAAATATAGAATTATATACTGAAATGTATGCCTCTCAGTATATGAATGATCCTGCCATCGCAATAAAAAATTATGAAATTACTGCCCTAGAAGCAAAAAAACATAAGCTAGGTGTGCATGCAGGCCACGATTTAGATTTAAAAAATTTAAGCTACTTATTACAATGTATCCCTTTTATTAAAGAGGTTTCTATAGGCCACGCTCTTATCTGCGATGCATTAGAGTATGGTATCACCGATACAATTCATCGCTATTTATCATGTTTACCAAATAATTAAGCCGTTGCATTACATTATACTAATATTAATTCAGTTTTTTTTTTATCAAGGAGCAATGGCTTGGGGCTTTTATGCCCACCAAGAAATAAACAGAATGGCAGTTTTTACACTTCCTACTCCATTAATATCCATTTATAAAACTAATATAAAATACATAACAGAACATGCTGTGGATGCAGATAAGCGAAGATATTTAATGAAAGAGGAAGCCTGCAGGCACTACCTAGATTGCAATAGGTATGAATTGAGTCTGCCCTTAGATACTATTCCCAAAACATGGAAATCAGCAGTAGAAAAATATGGTGAAGATTCACTAAAAGCTCATGGAATAGTGCCATGGCATGTGTATTTTGTGTATTACAAACTTGTGCAAGCGTTTAAAGAAAAAAACAATTTGCAGATTATCAAACTTTCGGCAGATTTAGGCCACTACATTGGCGATTTGCATGTGCCTCTGCATACCACGAGTAATTATAATGGCCAGTTAACCGGGCAAGAAGGCATACATGCATTGTGGGAAAGCAGGTTGCCCCCAATGTTTGACAGCACTTATGATTTTTTTGTGGGTAAAGCAAAATACGTTGAGAATCCTATTAATGAAATTTGGTCTGTTTTAGAAAGAAGCCACACACTTGTAGATTCTGTTTTAAATTTTGAAATAAAAGCAAGTAGTTATTTTAGTGAAAAAGAAAAATATACGTTTCTTCCTACAAATTATGGCATAAAAAAAGAGTATAGTGAAGCGTTTAGCGCTAAATATCATATGCTGATGAATGGTATGGTAGAAGAGCGCATGACAAAAGCCATTCTATTTTTAGGCAGTTTTTGGTATTCAGCTTGGATAGATGCAGGACAACCAATTTTAGAAAATTTTCCTTTATTGCCCGATGAAGACGATGAAACCCCAAAAGTGCCAGAAAATGGTGTAATGATAGGCCGAAAAGAAGAATAAATAATGTTTTTCTGTATAAACTCAAAATCAATAAAAATTGGGTTGTTGTCATGCTAAAAAAAATTATCATCTTTGCACGCTTAGGTGAATCAATATAAAAATATCGCACCCTGCACAGCATATACTTTAAAAGGAAAGATTTTACTCACAATTACAAAATTTGTAGTATGGTTTTTTTCACTTTTCTTAAAAGACAAGCACAATCCCATGGTTTTTGAGGAAAATCCTAGAAATATAACTCTAAAAGAACTTGTCTTTTTTGCATACAAATATTATGTAAAAAATTATAAAACAGGAGTAAAATCTGATTTTCAAACTGTAGAGAATCAACAAATTGTGCTTTGTCAGGGGCAGCCTTCGCTAACTATAGCAATAGGTGGTGATTTAATGCCTTATAAAATGATTACACCCAAAAACTGCAAAAACATGTGGAAAGAGGCACAGTTTTTTTTTGAAGCAGACATTGTTTTGGCAAATTTAGAAACTCCAATAGATTTAACAAAAAAAGAAAGTTTTGTACCAGAACTGATGATAAATAATATGAATTTTAATAGTAGCGAGGAACAATTTAATGTTTTTGAAAATTTTGGGCATAGCAAAGGTTACGATGTTTTGACATTTGCAAACAATCATACATTAGATATGGGTTATGAAGGAATAAAAAATACCCTTAATTTTTTAAATGGCAAAAATATTGCTGTTTGCGGTGTGGGTGAACAAAACACCCATATAATTTTGACAAAAGAGGGGATTAAAGTTGGTTTTGCAGCCTTCACCTTTTCACTCAATCAATATCAAGCTGATACAAATCACCCCATAAAAATTAATGTATTGCCCCTAAATAAGCCGCAAAGCAAGGTGAGTAAAACAATTATCGCAGAGATAGATACATTAAAGAATAGCGGGGCAGATTTTGTTATACTATCATTACACACAGGCAACGCTTATCAGCCTTTTCCTGGACCTCAAACCATTGAATTGTTTAAAACCATTGCACAAAATTGTGATGTTGATGCTATAATTGGTGGGCACCCACACAATATTCAGCCTTTAGAAATTATAAATAAATCTAATAAGAAAGTTTTTATGGCCTACTCTCTTGGGGATTTTATAGCATATGATATTTATAATAGATGCCACTTGACATTGTGTTTGCAATTAAATATTGGATGGGTAAATAAAACAATCACCCTATTAAGTATTAATGTTCGCTGCATGCTTATGGAATACAAGCAAGGCCTTTTAAACTTAAAAGATTTTGACAAAATGATGTGTGAAAATAGTTTTGTTGAAAACAAGATGTTGCAAGACCTAAAATGGTTATACCTTACCACCCTAAAAAATAAACACAACTTTGAGTAAAAAGATTAAGATATGTCATGTAAGCAGTGTGCACCTATCTTTTGATACGCGTATTTTTTACCGTTATTGTAAATCATTAGAAAAAATCTACGAAGTTTGGCTTATTGCATGTCATCCAAAATCAGAAACTATCTCAAATATAAACATAAAATCATATCCAAGATATAAAAACAGATACTTTAGGGTATTTTTTAGTTGGCTGCTATTACTGCCCAAATGTATATCAATAAATGCAAAAATTTATCATTTGCATGATCCAGAGCTTATTCCTTTAGGCTTAATTCTTAAATGTTTTGGTAAAAAAATAATTTATGATATCCACGAAAACATAGCAGAAGACATTTTTGACAAAGACTGGATAAAGCATAAAAAACTTTGGTACGAAATCTACAATATATTTGAAAAACCTGCAATGAAATGGTTTAAGATAATATTGGCAGAAGATAGTTATGCAAAAAGATATCACAATAGGGCAAAAGATTACAGTATTATACATAATTATTGTGATATTAATTTTTTCAAAAATTATGAAGAAATGTTTTCAAATAGAAATCCTAATAACTTATTTTATATTGGAGTATTGTTTGAAAACAGAGGCATTTTAGAAATTTGCACAGCAATATATTTACTAAAACAAAAAGGGTACATATTTAATTTTCATTGCGTGGGCGAATTGTATAATCCATTAGCAGAAAAGATGTCCAAATTGCCATTTTTTGAAGATATTAGGTCACAATTAATCTTTTATGGACGAAAAAATCTAGAAGATGGATACGCGATAAGTAAAAATTGTGGCATTGGATTATGCATCATTCATCCCATGAGTAATTCTATAGAAAGCTATCCGACAAAATTATTTGAATACATGCAAATAGGGCTGCCATTTATCACCTCAAATTTTGAATTATATAAAAAAGTAGCTGAAGAAAACTTTTGTGGAAAAACAGTAAATCCAAACGATGCTGAAGCACTTTCAGCAGCAATTTTAATGCTGTATTTGGATGAGGAAATGCGCCAAAAAATGGCCAATAATGGCAAGCAAGTTGTAGAAAAACACTATAATTGGGAAACAGAAAAGCAAAAAACATATTCTATTTACAAAAATTTATTGAAATAGGACAAAAATAAACAGGGTATAAACGCTATATTTTAATACTAAAATATTAATAATCAATAAATTAATAATAAAAAGCAATATCTCAGCAAATCTTTTAAAATAAGGTTTGTGGATTAAAACATTATAACTATCTTTGCCGACCCAAAAATAAAGATATTAACATCAAAAAGTGGAAAGTTTAAGTTATAAAACAGTATCAGCGAACAGTGCAACTATCATAAAAAGATGGTGGATTGTAGACGCTGAAGGACAAATTTTAGGCAGATTATCGTCAGAGATAGCTAAAGTAATTAGAGGTAAAAATAAAGCATCATATACACCTCATGCAGATTGTGGAGATCATGTAATTGTAATTAATGCAGAAAAAGTAGCTTTATCATCGAGTAAAAGTGAAACCAAAGAGTACCAAAGATATTCTGGTCATCCTGGCGGAAGAACAGTAACTACAGCAAAAGTAGTTAGGGCCACCAAGCCAGAGATGATGATAGAGAAAGCTGTAAAAGGAATGTTGCCAAAAAATAAATTGGCAAGCCGTCAGTTTTTTAACCTCCATGTTTTTGCAGGTACCGAGCACAATCATCAAGCACAGCAGCCACAACCCTTAAAATTTGACATTTAATCACCATTCATGGAAATTATAAACACATCTGGAAGAAGAAAAACATCCGTAGCTAGGATATATTTAAAACCTGGCAAAGGACAAATTACAATTAATAATAAGGATCTAAACACTTATTTTGTAATACCAAACCATCAAACTATTGTTAAACAAGCATTAACACTAACCAATAACGATGGCAATTATGACATTTTGGTAAATGTTAAAGGCGGTGGAGTTAATGGTCAGGCAAGCGCGGTAAGGCTAGCAATAGCAAAAGCACTAGTAACTATTGATGCAGAATACAAAAAACCATTGAGAGACGAAGGCATGATGACAAGAGATTCAAGAATGGTAGAGAGAAAGAAACCAGGTCAGAAAAAAGCAAGAAAGAAATTCCAATTTAGCAAACGTTAATATATTATTATACATGTCAACTATACCACAGCAAGAATTATTTGAAGCAGGAGTTCAATACGGACACCTGACAAGAAAATGGAATCCAAAAATGGCTCCATATATATTTACAGAGCAAAATGGAATACACCTTATAGATCTAAACAAAACCGCAGCAAAATTAGAAGATGCAAAACATGCATTGCAAAACATTGCTAAGAGTGGGAGAAAAATATTATTTGTTGCTACTAAAAAACAAGCCAAAGCTATTGTAAGTGAATTGGCCGATAATTTAGGTATGCCGCACGCCACAGAAAGATGGCTAGGAGGAATGCTTACCAACTTTGCTACCGTTAAAAAGTCTATTAAAAAGATGCAAACCATTGGAAAAATGGCATCAGATGGCACTTACAAACACATTCAAAAAAGAGAGCGTTTAGTATTGGATAGAGAGCGAGAAAAATTAACAAGGGTATTAGGAGGGATAGAAGACTTGGCAAGAATACCAGCGGCCTTATTTATTGTTGACATAAAAAGAGAGCACATTGCAGTGGCTGAAGCTAAAAGGCTTAACATTCCTACTTTTGGAATAGTGGATACAAATAGTGATCCTACAAAAATCGATTTTCCGATTCCCGGAAATGATGACGCAGCTTCTTCTATCGAGTATATCTTAAAACACATTGCCGAAGGTATAAAACTGGGTTTGCAAGAAAAAAAGATAGCTAAAGAGCAGCAAGAGGTAAAAGAAAATAGTACTGAAGAAGTTTCTGCTGAAAACGCATAAGCTGATTTACTTATTCCTATAATTTTTTATGCGCAATAGATGCGCTTTATTAATACTATAATTAAATATATATAAATGACAACAATTTCAGCATCAGAAGTAAATAAATTAAGACAAATTACTGGCGCAGGTATGATGGATTGCAAGAAAGCATTGGTAGAAAGCAATGGTGATTTTGAAATTGCAATTGACTATCTAAGAAAAAAAGGACAAAAAATATCTGCAAATAGGGCAGACAGAAGCGCAAACGAAGGTGCTGTAATAGCCATTACAAATTCTCAAAACAGTGTTGGAATAATTTTAGAATTGAACTGCGAAACAGACTTCGTAGCAAAAAATGATGATTTTATAGCATTTGCAAATGCAATAGCTCAAACTGCATTAACACACAAACCTGCAAATATTGATGCCCTATTAACCTTTGAGGTAGAAGGCGCTATTCTTGCTGATAAATTGCAAGAATATGTAGCTAAAATTGGTGAAAAAATAAGTATCGGCAGATACCAATTGGTTGAAGATATAAATGTAGTAGCATATATTCATAGTGGCAATAGAATAGGGGTTTTAGTAACATTAAACCATGAAAATACAGAAGCAAATAATATTGCAGCAAAAGATGTGGCTATGCAAATAGCAGCAATGAATCCGGTTGCAGTAAATAAAGAACAAGTAGATGCTAGTATTGTAAATAGAGAAATAGAAATAGGCAAAGAGCAAGCAAGGGCTGAGGGTAAACCTGAGGCGATGCTAGAAAAGATTGCTCTAGGAAAACTTAATAAATTTTATCAAGAAAATACGCTCCTAAATCAATTATTTGTGAAAGATGCTTCTGCTAATGTAGCTCAAATGCTCAACAGTGTAGAAAAAGACTTAACTGTAAATAGCTTTTATAGAGTAGCATTAGGGCAATAACTAACATTAAACCATTAATAATATAAAAACCGAATGGCATTAAGCTCTTCGGTTTTTTATTGCCATGAAATACCATAAAAACGACACTCTTATACTATTTGCAGCTTATTGTGATAAAAATATACTCCCCGAATATTTAAAAATTTATCTGTTGGAACTAAGAAAGTATGCTAAAGAGATGGTTTTTATAAATTGTTTTGATACTTATATTACTCAAGAACAATTTTTTTTTAAACACCACCAAATAGATATACTTACTGTAAATAATGAAGGGTATGATTTTGGCATGTGGCAAAAAGCACTAGCACAAAAAAACTTAGCCGATTATAAACATATACTTTTAGTAAATGACTCTTGCATACTGATACAGCCGCTTAGCAATTTTTTTAATCAATGGGCAAATAGCAATGCTGATTATTATGGTATCTTATCGTCTAATGAAAAGCAATATCACCTTCAATCATATTTTATAGGACTAAATCAACATGCTATCCAAGTATTAGTTAATCATTTTACGCGGCATGGCATTGTAAAAGATAAACGTAAACTTATAAATCTTTATGAAATAGGACTTACTGTAGGAATGCTCAAGAAAGGGCTTTGTGTAGATGCACTATACAATGGCAGTGGAAATACTAATCCAAATTTTCATCAATTAGAGGCCTTACTTGTAGAAGGATTTCCTTTAATTAAGAAGCAAATCGCTCTTAACAAATTGTTTGAACATGATATTAAGGCCTTTGCAAAAGAGAATATAGATTTGTCGGCAGAGAATATTAAAAAAATAATTAAAAAACACAGTGCTTTGGAAGTTGATTGGGATAAAATTTTTTAAAAGATTAAAAGAGTGCTAATGATTTTTTTTATTTCTAATATATTTTAACTCAAAATTTTATTTAACTCGACAGCCTATAACCAATTATTTTTATGATATTTGCTTTTTAAAAATAGAAAAATGTACACTACTATTAAAAAAAATAAATGGTGGATACTTATATTTATAATCTGCACTGTGCCAAGGTTTTTTATTAGCTTTATTAATCAAGAATCTAATGACGACCATGCAGAAACGGTAAAACAATGGATGATGAAGGGTGAATATCCAGCTGTAGATGATTGTTTTGAATGTTTTCAACCACCTGCTTATTATTGGGTTATAAAAAATATTTGTAAACTCAATATCAATAACGATAAGCCTGTTATTTATGCAACAATGAAATGGGTGAATTTTGTGTTTGGTATTTTTATTCTACTCTATATTATATATGCCTGCACCTTTTTTAATTTATGGATTGGTTATCAATATATAATTGCACTATTTTGGGGCTTAAATCCAAAATTAATTGCCATTTGTGCACAAATGACTAATGATACAGCAATAATTCTGTTGGGCCTAATCTATACCCATTTGCTATATCTGTTTTTCAAAAATTATTTTGTGTTCAAAAAATTTTTCTATCTAGTTATAATTGCTTCATTGGCGGCCTTAACAAAGGGTACAGGTCTATTGTTTATTGGCGTTACAGCATTATTGCTTCTTTATTTGATATTGGCAAATAAAGTGATTATAAATAAATTATGGATTAGTTATGGGGCTGTGCTATTTGCAGCTATTATATGCGTTGCCTATTTTGGCAATTATTATAGAAAATATCAAGAAAATGGCAATCCCTTTATTACTAATTGGAAAGCTGACAATCCGCCTAATTTTTTTAAATTTGATTCTTCAAAAGCAAGGTTAGGCATTACTACTGTAAGTCAATCATTTTTTACATTTAGAATATTTGATTTAGTAATTAATCCGGCCATAGAAAATGGGTATAAAAATACTCCAATTAATAGGACCTCTTTTTTTACCATGCTATATGCACAATATTCTAATGTATTTTATGAACAATATCCACATGGATGGCGCAATAAAGACCCTCTTCCCACTTTGTTTGCCCAAATTAATTATATTGTACAATTACCGTTATTACTTGTTTTTATTTTTGGGGTTATACAATCTGTAAAAGATTTGTTAAAAAGAAAACAGGTAGATTATTACTTTTGTTTATTTCTTCTTTTTTGTATATTTATGTTTTTTTTAATCTATTATGCCTATATTTTTAGAGACTTTAGCTTTATAAAAGTAATATTTATTTTTCCTATCTTGGCAAGTATTATTCATATTTTTTTTCGCGGTATTATGGCAATAAAGAACAAAAAATATTTAATGTACAGCACTGTACTTCTGCTCTCTATTTCCAGCATTTTATATTTAATTAATCTATACTATCTTTATTTAACATTGATGCATGCTTACAATTGATAATTTTTTGTTATGAAAAATTAAGTTTAAGTTTGTCAAATAATTATGAAAAAAATATTTGTTTCAGTAATAGTCTGTATATTTTCAAACCCACTTGTATCTCAAGATAAAATTAATAAAAACGAATTTAATATTAATATTACTGGTTTTGTATCAAATTATTTAAGTTTTGGTAGTGCTTCTATTTCAAATAATCCCTATTTAATTGGCTACAAACGCAGATTTAAAAATAAACACGCCATAAGACTGGGTGGCGCATATTTTTTTCAAAACACAAACAATCAAGTATCCACAAATTTCTCTAGGTCTTACTCAAGCATATCTGACTTAAACTATAGAATAGGCTATGAAAATTTATTGAAATTAAGCAATAAATTTAGTTGGTTCTATGGTATTGATTATGCAGTAAGTGTAAACAGTTTTAAATCCAAAAGTGATCAACGATTTAATTCCTTTGGTAAAATATTTAACCCTACATTTATCTCTACAAATGATGTAAAATCTTATGGTGGAGGATTTGTAGCAGGATTGCAGTGGAATGTGAGTAAACAAATTTCTTTTTTTGCAGAGGCGCGTCTTTATGGCTTTTACACAGAAGAAACAAGAACCACAAATTGGGAAAATTTATCAGATGATTTAAAAACTGCTTTTCCTTCGCAGAACTTTTCCGAGATAAAAAATACTAATTTTAATAGCAATTTTCAGCTCTCACTTCCATTAGACCTATTTGTAGTTTTTAAATTTTAAAAAAATATGAAAAGTAACATAATTATTGCCGTTTTAATTTTATCTACAGTTTTATTTATTGCTTGTGCAAAAAACCAAGTAGAAAAACCATATAATGCTGCACAACTAGTTGCATTTGATTATTCAATTACCAATGCCCCCGCGATGGTTAAATCTAATTTTGGAGAAATAAATACCAAAGCAGCGCAGGTAGGAAGAGCGCTGTTTTATGATAAAATGTTGTCTATCAACAATAATATTTCTTGTGGCAGTTGCCATATTCAATCCATGGGATTCTCAGACAATTTTGCAGTGAGCCCAGGCTTTAATAACCAAAAAACACTTTTTAATTCTATGCCATTAGTAAATTTAGGGGCTCAGAATCATTTTTTTTGGGATGGAAGGTCCACTAATATTAGCAAGCAAGTTATGATGCCAATAGCCAATCACATAGAGATGGGCCTTGAAAATACAAATTTATTAATGGCTAAATTAAGTGCTTCTACGATGTATGTTAATCTTTTTTCTAATGCTTTTGCAGATGGAAAAATATCATCTAATAACGTAGCATTTGCATTAAGTAATTTTGTAAATTCTATTGTTTCCTATAACACTAAATACGATAAATATTTACGAAATGAGGCCTTATTTTCTGAAATAGAGATGAAAGGATTAGAATTATTTACAAAAAAATATAATTGTCAAAGCTGTCATGGAGGAGAAAACTTTAATTCGCAATGGGGAGGCATTACTTTTGCAAATATTGGATTGAGTGATAAGGTAGATTTGAGTCTTGCTTCAGAAGGATTTTATAAAACACCTAATTTGAGAAATGTGGCACTTACGGCACCATATATGCACGATGGCTCTTTGCGTACTTTAGAAAACGTGATAGATCATTATAACTTTGGGGTAAAAGGAAATGAAATTTTAGACTGGCGCTTAGAAAAAGGAGGCTTAAAAATTATTACCTCGCATGAGAAAAAGGCATTGATTGCATTTTTAAACACCTTAACAGACAGCGAAATGAGAGACAACCCTAAATGGAGTAATCCTTTCTAGTAGATGTTAATCAGTTCATGATAATTATAAAATATTTTTAGTTATTATTCCTATATTTGTATAATAAATGAACAAAAAGTATAGCATATATTTTATTATTTTAATGCATATTATGCCACTAAATGCTCAGTTTTACGACAAGTTTGAGTCGAATATTTTTTTTCCTTGGCAAGTAGATACTTCTAAATTTGCATTTGATAATGGAAAACTTGTTTCTAATTCTAGTATAATCAATGATGCATTTACCATTGCAGTGCCTATGCAAAAACCCGCAAGGCAATGGGATTTTTTTACCGAATTAAAATTTAATACAAGCAGCGCTAATTTTGTAGATTTTTTTTTATTTGCAAACAAGTCTAATTTGTCGCTTTCTGATACTGCACTATTTTTGCGCATTGGAAACACAAGAGATGAGATATCAATCTACCAAAAAATAGGGGTAAATACAACATTGCTTTATGATGGTATAGATGACAAGACAAATAAAAATAATAATGCCATTCAGCTAAATATGTGGCTCAAAAAGGATTCCCTATTTTTAAAATACAGTCTTAATCCCAGCAACCCTTCTGCAGTTGAAAATTTTAGCGTTCTCATTGATAACAACAGATTTAATTTAGACAAGTCATTTACAGGATTTAATATCAAACAATCTACAGCAAGTTTTTTTGGCAAACATTTTTTTGATGATTTTTATGCAGGCCCAATAATCTTAGATACTATTGCTCCAAGTCTTAAGAACATTATATTACGTGATAGCAATAAAGTAACTTTATTTTTCTCAGAAAATATTAAGCCTTCACTTTTAGAAAAATTAAACAACTACTTATTAAGCCCTCAAATCATATCACCCACCAATGCTTTTACGCAAAGTGAAGACAGTGTTTTACTCACTTTTAATAATGCTTTTTTATCTGGTGACTCTCAAACTTTGATTGTGGATAGCTTTGCAGATATAGCGGGCAATCTTATGATGGGGCAATCAATCAAGTTTTTGTATCGAAATATTGTTACACCTCAATTTAAAGACATAATTATTACAGAAATTTATAGCAAACCTTTAAATTCTGGCCTAAATGTAGAAGCATTAGAAATATATAATAGCACCAATAATTTTATAGATATAAGTGGCTGCTCTCTTTCAGATCTTACCTCTTCTCAAACTTTTGCCAATTTTATTCTTAGTCCACGTACATATTATGTGCTATGCGATAACAATGACACCTCTTTTTTCGCTAATGACAATAAAATATGGGTAACAACCTTGCCAAGTCTTAATGATGATGATGATAGAATTGCAATTTCTGATAGAAGCAAACAAATAATATATAACGTATATTATCAAAAATCTTGGCATGATGTGGGCAAAAGTGACGGTGGCTGGTCTTTAGAAATGATAGATAAAAATAAGGCTTGTGCTACATCAGAAAATTTCAAAAGCTGCACAAATAGAGCTGGGCATACATTGGGTTTAGAAAATAGCAATTCAGGGTCTTTAATAGCGGTTGCCTTACCTAAATTAGTAGATTTTTATATAGAGAATTCAAAAACAATTCGACTTACTTGGCAGCATCCGCTTGATTTTTCTATTGCGGTAAATTTCAATCAATATACTTTATTCAATAATACTTTAGACAGTATCAAAATAAAACATGACAATCCTAATATTGTATATCTTTATTATAACAAGCAATTTAATACAATAAATAATGATTTTAAAATCAATGCTTTTGTAGCTTGTAATGGCAATATTTTTAACGAAATGAAATTTGTATTTGACATTCCAAAAACACCTGCTATTGGGCAGATTAAGTTTGCTGAAATTATGTTTAATGCTAAAACAGATTGCGCAGAATATATAGAATTTGACAATGTTTCAAACCAATTTTTGGACATTAAAAATATTTTTTTAGCATATCAATTATCAACTACTTTTAGTCAAGAAAATATATGTGTAAATGGAGCTATATTGCAGCCAAATCAAAAATTGATTATTACTAATTCTATTTCCAACTTGTCTTTCTGTCATAATTTATGTGAAAACACATTGTACCTTGAATATAAAAATTGGCAAACCTTAGATGATAATAATGCCCAAGTATGGTTAACCGATTTTAGAAACCGATTGATTGATAGCATAGTTTATGAAGAAGGGATGCACAGCATATTTATTTCAGATAATGATGGGGTTGCCTTAGAAAAATTTGATACTACACAAGCAGGTTGGCAAAAGACAGCATGGACTAGCATTGGACAAGCCAGAAATTATGCTACACCTGGCTGCGAAAATAAAATATTGCAAATTACAGATTTGAAAGAAGATTTTGCAGCAGTCAATCCATATTTTGTTACCAGCAGTGGTAATGAAGAGAAGGCCGTTATTGCCTATAATTTATCCTTGCCAAATTATAGCGTTAATATTTTTGTAACAGATAGGTTGGGCAATCTTGTAAAGCAAATTGCCAATAATGAACTTCTTTCTTTGGCAGGCAATATTTTTTGGGATGGAACAGATGCGGGCAATAAACTAGTGGCAGCAGGTATCTATTTTGTGCGCATAAGCGCAATTCATCCGAAAGGGAAAACCATAAACAAAACACTAGAAATCACAAAATTATAGCTCTTATTGCAAATCTAGTTTGGAAATACATTATTTAAGTAGCGTGAAATCTCCTTTTAGAAAATAGGCCCTATCATCAGCACCCAAAGCATAAATTATATACATATAAACGCCTTGCATACAATCACTTCCTAAATATTTGCCGTCCCATCCTGCAAGGCAGTCTGTTGTTTCAAAGAGTTTTTCTCCCCAGCGATTATAAATCATAAGTTTATAGTTTGAAATAAATGTTCCCTTTGGTGCAAAAACTTCGTTAATTCCATTATTGTCGGGAGTAAACGCGTTAGGAATAAATAGTGTAGAAGTGGGTTTTACTGTTGCATGATTGCTTATGCTTTGCACATTCCATCTTCGACTATCTACAGGCTGATTTCTAAAAGCTGTAACCCGATATGTATATTCAGGCATGCATGTTAAAGGTACTCTTTGATCCAAGAAAAGGGTGTCTTTGGTTTGTCCAATTTGCTCAAATATTCCCTCAGCATTTTGTCGTTCCACAGTATAATGCTCTATGCCTTCTTTCCACTCTTTATAGGCGGTCCAACTTAAAAGTGGCCTGTGTGAAACAACGTCAAAAGTCGTTTTTAATAAAATGGTTTTTGCAACATTACTTTTGGGTGAAACCATATCGCAAGTATCTTTTGCCTGCACAAAATATTGATAAGAAACATCATTTACTTTGGTTTTAAAATCCTCAAAAAACAGCTGATTATCAACACCAGATTCTAAATTGAAAAGATTGATGAATTGATTATTTCTAGTTATTTCATAAGATTTTATGGGGGTGATAGTTACATTGCTTTTAAGCCACTCTAGTCTTGTAAATTGATTATTTTCTACTGTTGCCCTCCAATTTTCTGCCAAGCTTGGCAACAATGTCCAAATAGGCCTAACGTGGCATGTATCGCTCCAGCTAGACTCACTATTTCCAATCAGCTCTTTTGCTTTTACTTTATAAATAAAAGTCATTTTACAAAAAATATTGGTATCGGTATAATTTAAAATATCACCATTTACTTCACCAATTTTTATAAACCCTTTTTCATTCTTAAATTCATCTCTATATATTTCATATTTATCCACTTTCCAGCCTGTATACGAATTCCAGTTTACTAACGCAGCATTCTCTATTGCTTTACCTTTTATATCTATTGTGCAGTGGGTTATTAAACTATCTAGCGGCTGTTCTAGCTCACAGGCATTCATATTACCTACTTTAAAACAATATACATTGCTCAAAGTGTTCAAATTGTTTTTAGAAACCAAGGTGTCATTGTAATTATAAAAAGTGCCCCATAATTGCATAGGATTAGTATTGGGATTATAAATTGTATATTTAAAGAAATCAGGATTTTTAGCCCTAGAATACTTAATATCTATAGTGTAATCATCTGCTACAGAAGCATAATAAAACATAGGTTTTTCTGCTGGTTTTCTATCTCCTATTAGTAATTTATCTGTTTGTTTTAAAGTATCAGTGCAGCCAAGGTTGTCAATTACTACAAGTTGATAATCAAATCTTCCAATAGTATCTAGTTTTACAATAATATTTTTTTGTTCATAATGTTTATTTAAAATTTGCCACTCATATTTTTTTACCCCTGCTTCACTTTTGGCATTACCAAAAAATTGGAGGGTGTCACCAACACAAGCATTCATTTTATATTTTTGATGTATGGCTTTTAGCAGCGGCACTTTAATCTCTTTGCTTGCACTATCAGCGCAGCCATTTTCAGTGTTAACTATTAGTTTAATAGTTTGCTTTCCTGATAACACGGGTTTGTAAAGAGGATTTTTTTCATTAGATTTTTGCTGATTATTTAGGGTCCATTCATACTTCAATGTTTGCCCATCGCTTATAACCGTAGTGTCTTTTAGCATTGTTTGGTTTCCAAAACATATAAAATCTGTGGTGATAGCTGTTTTTGGGTAATCGTATGCAAAAATGGTATCTATAGAAGGCATAACATATTGACAGCCAGATGTATCAGAAAGAATTACTACAGGGATATATTTTCCAGGGCGCGAATAGCTTTTAATAGGGTTTCTGTTGATAGAATCAGTAACACCATCTCCTAAATCCCATTTAAAAAAATTTGCATCTAATTTTTTGAGTTCAAAATTCACTTCCACAGGCACACAAGCCCTACTTCTTGGAAAATTGAATGTTCCAATAGGCCCTTTTACCTCTATCAAATTTTCTTTAATTGCCTCATCTTTGCAATCGTTCTGATCTTTTATTATTAATTTAACTCGATAAAATCCTGGGTAAACATAGGTTTTTTCTGGATGTTCTTTATCAGAAGTGCTACCATCGCCAAAATCCCAAAAATATGTATTTATTGCTTCGGGAATGGGAAAACTTTTATTGGTATATTTTACTAAAAATGGGGGACAAGTGCCTACTGTTTTATCTACTGTAAAATTTGTGTAGGTTTTGGGTGTATCTATAAATATTTTTTCAGTTACTTTATATTTACATCCATCTATTGTGGTGGCTTCAAACCTAACGTAATGTATACCTGGCGTCTTAAATTTTTCTATAGCAGTAATGTCTCCTGCATTAGTTATTTGGTCATCATAATACCAACGTATGCTGTTTTGCAAAATGCCGCTACCCCTAAAGTTTGCTACCACAAAAGGATAATGACAATCGGGTGATTTTCTTAGAATTATACTTGGCACTATGCCATAATCTTCTAATAAAAATGATTGAACAATATCGCAAGTATTTGGCTGTAGTTTATGAAACTGTAAATAATAATACCCATTTCTTACCTCTAAATTTTTTGGCTCTATTTGGATGGTTTTATTTGTTTGCCAAAAAGTATCTATACCACTCACCCAAAAGCGAATGGACTTATCTGTATTGGTAAAAAATGAATCTGTAAGCTCAATTTTAATCGCAGTACATTTGTTCAAACTTATTAGCCCTGGTGCTGTTTTGCTCTCTGTTACTATAACTATGCTATCGTTTGATGCATAAGGACAGTTAAAAGTGTTATAGCTAATTTGGCTTAGAATAAATTTTCCTGTATCGTTAATTTTATAATTATAAGTATTGTTTAAATAGCCCTTTTTATCTAAAAATTCAGTGTTTACAAGTTTACCATTTAAGTACCATTCAATTTTTTTTGTAGCAAAAAAACTACTATCATCAATAGTACAAGCAATAGCCCTAGGTAAACATTTTTGATATTGATTGTATTTTGACTTCGGATACAATTTATATGGTACTTCTATTGATAAACCGGTTTCAGCCGAACAGTTCATGGTATCATTATGCGCAATCATAGAAAATTTATTTGAGCCTTCTTTTAATTTGTATGGTTTTACCTCATTAAAAGTTTCAGATAAATCTGGATAGATAATTTTGTACCGCATCACATTTTTTAACGTGGCAAATAATGTAACAGTAGGCAAATAATCACAAATTATAGAATCTAATAGCTGCAACTTAGGAAAAAATTCTTTCACAAACACCATTTTATTTAATGTTAATGTTTCTAAGCAGCCATTATGAGTGTAATTTAAAGTGGCCTTATTCCATCCTGAATTTGAGCCCACTATGCTTTTAACTAAATCTACATCGCTATCTGCTACATATGACCCTAATTGCCATCTTTTTACAATATTGTTAACTCCATAACTTGGTGTAGAATCTGTTATTTTAGTCGCTTCTCCGGGGCATATATAATTTGGTTGTAAAGAAAAACTTTTTGGTTTAAATTTCATACCAGCATATAAATCAAAGGTTTGTTCTGCAACACAATTATTGGAATTTACAATTTTGTATTTTAATTTTATAAGACCAGTGTCGACCATAACAAACCTTGTGTTTTCAAAAGTCGGAATTTTTCCACTATCTGCAGGCAACTTGCCATATTGCCAAACATATTTTATTATAGGTAATTTGGAAGTAGATTTATCTTCAAAAGATTTTATAGAGGGAATACAGTTTTGTTTATTTAATTCATCTCCTATCTTTATCGTTGGACTTTCATAAACTATCTTAGGTCCAGTAAGCACTGCAGTGCAGCCCAAAGCATTTGTTACTTTTACCGAAGAATTAAACGTGCCCATTCCTGTAATAAAAAAAGACCCCTGAATACCTGAATATTTTCTATCTGCAATAATCCATTCGTAATTTCGAAATGCGGTACTGTCTATTTTAAATGTTCCTGAACCTGCAGCACAAAAAACAGTATCTTTAATGTAAATTTTTCCGCTTGGTGGTTGTAAAATTTGAATAAATTGCTCTTTTTCTATTGTTTCCTTGCAATTTGCAAACTTTACTGTTAGTTTTACACTATATAAACCATCGGAATTATATTTGTGTAGAGGTGCCATATCATAGGAAATATTTTCATCTCCAAACTCCCAGAAATAAGTGGCTCCACTAAATTTTGGAAAACTTGTATTTAAAAATTGAAACGGTTTATTTTGGCATACTTTCGGATTGCCAATTACATCAAAATCAACGCTCAAGGGGTTAATTTTAACATAATTTGCTTGTTTAGCAAATGCTTTACAACCCAAAGCGTCTGTTACTGTTAGGCTTATAGTGTAATTTCCAAACTTTTGATATATTTGGTTTGGTTTTTCTAATGCGCTCGCGTTCCCATCTCCAAAATCCCAAGAATAATTATAGGGAGCAGTACCATCCTTAACTGTTGGGTTAAAAATAACATTGTGCGGAGCTTGGCATGATTCAGTGTTTACGGCATCAAAACTAGCCTTGGGGCCATCAGATACATTAACAAAATCTTTTATTGATTTAAAATTTGTACATCCATTATTGTCTGTAACAACGAGGGTGATGGCAAATTTACCCGGTGTTTCATAACTATTGGTTGGGTGCTGTGTTTTTGACGATTTTGCATTTGCAAAATCCCACTCCCACTTATTTATTGTGCCACTGCCTTTTATGGATGCATCTTTAAAACTGACATCATTATTTATGCAAATTGTTCCTTTTGTGGCCAATGTAAAATCTGCTTTGGGATTACTAAATACTTTAAAAATTTGTGAAACAGTATCCCAGTTTAGATTGGCATCATATACCTTTAATTTGATAATATATTCGCCAGGATTGGTATATATAAGCGTGGGATTTGCTAAAACAGATGTGTTTCCATTTCCAAAATCCCACTCCCAACGCACAATACCTCCCCTACTTTGGTCGGTTATTTTAACGTCTAAAGGAACGCAACCCTGCGTTTTATTGGCAGCAAATATTGCTATTTGGGCAAATGTAGCGTTGTTTAAAAAAAGGGAAACTAATAAATAAGTAATTTTTTTATCATAAAAATTAATCTTGATTATATAAGTTCAAATATAATAAAAAAATGGTAAAAACAAAAAAAACGATTTTTTATACATCTAATTAGTAGCCGCGCTAGGAATCGAACCTAGATCAAATGTTTAGGAAACATCTATTCTATCCATTGAACTACGCAGCCAAAAAAGCGTCTGCAATGATACTAAAATTAGTTGAATATATAAACCTGCATTGTTTAAAAGCAACCTGCGAAATTTAAAATAAACTGCAAACACATACATTTTATAAATATTACATCTCAGAATACAATGCTATCCCTTTTACAAAACTTAATGAAAACACTTAGGGTTTTATATATGCGCTCTAAATTAATCATTCTTATATTAATGTTATATAAAAAAATATTCGTCTTCTTAATCTGCCTAAAAATTTGTTTCTGCTATTTTATGCTTAAAAATATCTAATTTTGCACATAAATAGTGAACCAATTACCTACTCATATAACTATCGGTATTATTGGCGGTGGCCAATTGGGCAAAATGCTCATAGAAGCCAATTTGGCTTGGAACATACGCTACCATGTATTGAGTGATGATGAAGATTGTCCGGCAGCGCATTTGGCACATAAAATAATTGTAGGCTCCCTTTTAGATGAAGAAAAGATAAGACAATTGGCCGCAGAGGTAGATATACTTACCTATGAAATAGAGCATGTACACGCACCCGTATTATTGGCGCTAGAGAAAGAAGGGAAAGAAGTAGTTCCAAGCCCAGCTGCACTGCAAATAATTCAAAATAAACACTTACAGAAAAATTTTTATGTGGAGCATCACATCGCTACATTGCCCTATGCATTTATAGCAGAAAAAAGCGATTGGGAAGACGGCATTGCTAAAATAGATGGCGATATGCTGGTAATAAAAAGCAGTACAGGGGGATACGATGGAAAAGGAGTAACCATTTGCAAGAGACAAGAAATAATTGATAAAAAATATCCGTTTAAGACAGCCTGTATTGTAGAACAATATTTACCAAATGCAAAAGAAATAGCCATAATGGTGGCCTGCGACCGCTTGGGTAACACAAAACTTTTTCCAGCAGTTGAAATGTTTTTTAATCCCCACAGCAACTTGGTAGAATTTTTATTTTCTCCCACAAATTTTTCAAAAGAAATCATAACTAAAGCAGAAAATATTGCGATACAAGTAGCCACTGCATTTAATTCTCCAGGTCTCTTTGCAGTAGAATTGTTTATAGACACCCAAAATAATATATGGGTTAATGAAACCGCACCACGACCACATAATAGCGCGCACCATTCTATAGAGGCTTGTTACACATCGCAGTTTGAGCAACTTAATAGAATACTCTTAGGTCTACCATTGGGCGCTACAGATTTAATAAAGCATGGAGCAATGATAAATTTAACCGGACCTTTAAATTTTGAAGGGCCATATCAATTGCTTAATATTGAAAAAATATTAGCAGTATCAAATGTTTATGTGCATTTATATAATAAAGCCATCAGCAAGCCAAACAGAAAACTAGGGCACATCACCCTTTTGGCAAATAACATGGATGAATTGATAGCTAAAGCCGAATTAATAAAATCTTACATTAAAATAACATCAAGAAATGAATAAAATAGCCATAGTTATGGGTTCCGATAGTGATTTGCCAATCATGCAAGAAGCAGCCATATTTTTAGAAACAATAAATGTTTCCTATTACATCAGTATAGTTTCTGCCCATAGAACGCCTAATGCCTTAGTAGACTTTGCTAATAACGCTGCAAAAAATGGGGTAGAAATTATTATTGCTGGTGCTGGTGGAGCAGCACATTTACCTGGCATGATTGCTGCTCATACCCATCTACCTGTTATAGGAGTACCAATAAAATCAAGTAACATGAGCGGTTTAGACAGTTTATACAGCATTGTACAAATGCCCCCTGGAGTACCTGTAGCATGTATGGCTATCAATGGGGCTAAAAATGCAGCAATCTTTGCTAGCAGCATTTTGGCATTGACAGATCAAGGTACTAAAAACATGCTTATTGAATTTAAAAAAAGTATGGAGCAAGAGGTTTTAGCCAAGGCAGAAAAACTAATTAAAAACGGTTTTAAAAATTATTCATAAATATTGAATAACATACTTTTAAGCCTTGGAAGTAATATTGGCGATAGGGCTATTTACATAAAAATGGCCATATCCTATATTAATAAACAAGTTGGCAAAATTACAGCCACTGCACCTATTTATGAAACATCTGCTTGGGGAAATACTGAGCAAGCCCCTTTTTTAAACACCTGTATAATAGTAAAAACTGTGTTGAGTCCCTTATTGGTATTTGAAAAAATAAAACAAATCGAAAAAATATTGCAGCGAAAAAATAGCCTTCACTGGGGCCCAAGAGAAATTGATATTGATATTATTTTTTATAAACAACTTGTTATTAGCACTGTAAAACTTACTATACCACATGCAAATGCACACCTAAGAAATTTTGTGCTTTTGCCTTCAAAAAATATTGCCGCAGGATGGATTCATCCACAGCTTAAAAAAACTATTGGACAACTCTATGCGCAAAGCAAAGACCCTCTAAAAGTGTCGTTATGGAAAAAAGTGTAGTTTTTCCACTTTATTTTTTGCCAAGCTTTAATTATGTTCAATTGCTTTCAAAATATAACAGCGTTTATATCAATATTAATGAGCCTTTTGTAAAACAGAGTTATAGAAATAGGTTTGAAATAATGGGCAGCAATAAGCGCGAAATTCTTTCCATTCCACTTCAAAAAGGAAAAACATTGCTTAAAACCAAAGATGTAAGAATTAGTTATGACGAAAATTGGCAAAAAAAACACTGGCAAGCCATTATTTCTGCATATAAAAATGCACCCTTTTTCGAATATTATGATTATCACTTGGCACCACTTTTTATGGTGAAAGAAACATATTTGTGGGAGTATAATTATCAATTGCTATTAAAATGTTTGACACTATTGCACATTGATACTAAAATTATTTTTATAGAAGATATCTTGCCAAATACCCACCAAATGATAGAAAATATTAACCCTTTGCACTATGAGCAAGTTTTTTCAGACAGGCTTGGTTTTATGCAAAATTTAAGTATTATTGATTGGCTTTTTAATCAAGGAAATGTTGCCCACAGTGTGTTATAAATAAATCAGGCTTATAAGAAATCAGGCTTAGATTTCGGCCTTAGCACACTATTTTAAATAACTGGTTTTGCACCCCTAAAGAAAGCAATTATCCAAACTACAGCAAGAAAAATTAAAGGTAATAAAAAACTCTCACCTCTTGTCATGTGCAGTAAAATAGCGCCCCCAAAATAAGAGCTCATCATCCATGTGCCCAATGTTTGAGTTCTAGGATAGATAAACAATGCAACAGAAATAATTTCGCCAATGGCAATAATAATTCTATAATCTTCTAAGTCTCCTTCGAACATAGCCATTGCATCGGATGATTGAGTAAACTTGCCTAAGGCACTAAAACATAAAAAAAGCCCCAATAAGATAGATGCATAAAAGGGTAAATCTTTGATATTCATTTTTTTCATGCTGCGAACATACTTAAATATTTTAAATATAGGAGTAAAAATCAAATATTTTATTCTGCTCCATCAATTTTTGCCCTGTCCACTGCTTTTAATCCTACCTTTTTTCCAATTGCTAAGCCTGCTTCTATATCAGAACGATAGTGGATGGCACCAATTAATCTACTCTCACTGCCTTGGTTTGAAAGGTCTGTATATTTTCCTGAATTTTTTGGTATGAGATGCATTAAGACACTGCAAGCACTGCCGTCAAAAGTGCTATGACCGCTTGTATATGCAGGAAAATTGGGCATACCGGCCAAAGTTTTTATTTCAGGTTTTATTTGAGTTGGCCTTGCATTAAAATAATGATACTTGGTTTCCCAGCAACAAATAGCCGCTTGAAACATTGCTAAATTAAGCAAAGCATAATTTCTAGCCCATCTTGGTTCGCTATACCTTTCTTTTACAAAATCAGTCGCAGCTATAGCATTCCACTGCCCTGGAGGGGTATAGGTGCCAATGCCGCTTTCCCAATAGCGCACAATACGCATATTTTCTGCTGATGCATTTTTACTATATCTTAGCACTTCTTCTAGCTCTCTTGTATGTTGCACTGAACCTACTATTGGCGGTGGCCCTGGCCTTGCATTTACAACTTCTAAACTGTCTAGCAAGAATCCTTTTACTTGTCCAAATAATGGCAATAAACCTGGTCTACTGGGAATGTCTAAACTCTGCCATGGCACATCACCTCTGGCAATGGCATTTTGTTTGAATTGTTCTAAAACAGCTGCATTACCTAGCGACCCACCTGCTTTATCTGTTCTGGCCCTTGATATAAATTTACCTGCAACATCTTTGCCTAATTGAAACCCAGCTGCTAAATCGCTATTAGTATTTGCACCTACAAGTATTCTATAATTCATCACTTGATTGGCCAAATCTTGCAAGTATGCCTGCTCTGTTGGAAACATTAGGGATAAAATAGCCACCGAAGCCCCAGCAATTACTGCATCCTCGCTTGGGTAGCAGTATCCTTTAGTAACTTTTATTAATTCCTCTATAGTATTATTACTTACTTTAGGATTTGGCCTTTTATATAATGATTTATAATAATATGCTGCTATAAGTGCATCATATTGCGCAGCAGTAAGATAAGCATAAGCCCTTGCTGCATATGGAGGGTTTGAAAATGGAAAGGTTGGATATGCGAATGGATTAGCAGGATTAGGTATTGGGTAAGTTCCATCAGGATTTTGAAATGGTGGTAGATTATACTTAGTTACCAATTGTCTTGCAATTTCGTTCCATCTCAATATTGAGCCACTGCTCCAATATTTGATTGTTTTTTCATCTTTTTTACTCTTTATATTTTGTCTGCTCTTTATCTCTTGTATTTCTAAAATATAGTTGGGATTATTTGTAGGCATTGGGACAGCAATGCTAAATTCTGTAGGTGAAGTTAACAGTATTGGCAACCAAGTGCCTGCATTGGTATCTGCATTTACAGGGTTTAACGCTTCATGGTTTATAAAATTAAAATTTTCTTCCTTTTTGCACGCATTTAATATGTATATAAGCACAAATAAAATGATGAAGTTTTGTTTTTTTTGCATTATTTTATTTCTTTAAAGAGGTTTGAAAAAATACACCCAAATTAATCAACGTAGCTTGTCCCACATTTCTGCCATGCAAAGTGGTAGCAATATTTCCAACTAAACTAAAACTATTAGAGCGGGGCAATTGATATTTAAAATTAATGCCCATTCGCCAAAAATTCATAGTATTGCTTAAAAACGGCATATCATTTTTTCTGATATCAAAACCGCCCAAAGTTTTTTGCTGATCTATTATAATTTCTATAAAACGATCTGCATTTTTTCTATATCCAATTTTAAAATTATTAGCCCAAACATTTGGCATCGCCACCTTGGTTCCATATATTAAATGGGTTGTATAATACGCATCTCTGTCTATAGTAACATTAGACCTAAGAATAAAAGCAGAAGCGGCTGTAACGTAAAAATTATTTTTTTGTCCGTCAATAATTATTCTACCATGAGCTGTTTTAGCACCCATACCGATTGATAATGGCAAATAATCTGCAATGTATCTATGACTAGGGCTGCTAATGCCTGCGGTAGTCAATAAACTCCAATCTATGCGCTTGATTGTTTTATCTTTAATTTTTTGTTTTACCAATAGGTTTATGTCTTGAAATCCGCTCATTCCTATCAAAGTGCCTTGAGTGGCTTTAGTACTAAAATAAGGAAACATGGCAATAATATTGGTATTTTTGCCTAATCCATAATTGGCCATAAATGTAACTTGGTTGGTAATAATATTTCCAATATTTCCATTGGTACGTTTGAAATCTCCCTCCCAATAATTTTTCCAATTGCTGTTTCCAAAAATTAATCCGCTACAAAGAATATTTTTTGACATCATCAAGCCATCTATATCTGTTTGAGCATCAAGTTTTTGCATATTTAAACTAAATAAAACGAGAACAGTACTTAATAATTTTATTTTCATATTTAAGGTACAAAACTATAAATGTTTTGTAAATAAAAAAATAAATGTTTTAACGCAACTTTTTTGTTGTTTAAAAAAATAAATGTTCAGTGCTATTGGACTTCACCAAACTGGTTTTACCATTCTCTTGGCTCAATAAGTATAAAGAAGTATTGTTGTGCGGAAAACTTTCCATTTTTGAGAGCGGCAAATTTAATAGTGTGCAGAGCAAAACACGCATTGCGCGCCCATGAGAAACAATCAAAACAGTTTGAGCTTGTGACTGCTGCAGCGAAGCGATGCCTTTTTTCATTCTTTGCTGCACTTGATAGGGTGATTCGCCCCCATTTATGGCTGCATGATAATTGCCATTTTCCCATGTTTGCAACATTTGATAAAATGCTTTTTTATTTTCCTCATTTGGCTTTTCTCCTTCTAAAGTACCCCAATTTATTTCATTAAATTCAGGTATAATTTGGTGTTTTATTTTTTGCGAGAGAAAAGCAAAGGCGGTTTGCTGGGTTCTAATAAGAGATGATGTAACAACTAAATCAAAAGGAATGTGACGGTATGCTGCATAAAAAGCCGCTGCTTGATGCTGACCTTCTTCATTGAGCACACTATCTACTCCACAGCCTTGCACAATACCCATTTTATTAAAGTCTGTTTGTCCATGTCGGATAAGATATATTAATTTTTTATTCAAAATTTGTAAAAAAAGCAAAGATAATTGTTTTATTGCGCACAATATCGGTTTTTTGTTGTTTTAATAATGATAAAATAATCTAAAATGATAAATACCAGTATAACAGCACTTAATGAATATTGCAAAGGCACAATGACAGAAGCCTTGGGCATTGTTTTTATTGAAATATCAGACGCTCACATAAAGGCAACTATGCCTGTGGACGAAAGAACGATACAACCTATGGGCATACTTAATGGAGGAGCAAGTATGGCACTAGTAGAATCTGTGGCAAGTGCAGGTGCAAATTTGAGGCTAAATAGAGACAAAGAAGTGGGTTTTGGGTTAGAGATAAATGGAAACCATTGCAGACCTGCAAAAAAAGGCGATATAGTTACGGCAACAGCCACCCCATTGCACATTGGTAAAACAACACAAATATGGCAAGTATTAATACATGACAGTGGGAAACATTTAATCAATGTTAGCCGCATGACTATTGCCGTTAGAAAAAAATAAGGTATGATAACATTGTGGTTTAAGCTGCCTTTTGAAAACGATATTTATCAAGTGCTTTCTAGCCATAATGATTTAATAAACAATTACTTTGTTTTGAAAAGTTTTAATAGTAAACAAAAAATAATGCTCGATTTGACTAAAAAGCAAAAAATAACATTAAGTAGTTTGGATGAAACAATTGCTGACAAATGGAAATTTAAAAAAGTGCGAAATACCAGTACAAATGACAATGATTATGTTAATTCTGTAAATATTGCTATCGAAAAAATTAAATCTGGGGTGGTAGAAAAAGTAGTTTTGGCGCGCCAAAAATGTTTAGCAAAAACCAAAAACCCCATTCATGTTTTTAAAAATTTATGTGCCAATTATCCCAATTGTATGGTTCATTTATGTTATGCAGAGGATGATTTTTGCAGTATTGGCGCTAGTCCAGAATTATTATTGTCTTACATTGGCAATACTTTTAGCTCTAGCAGCATGGCAGGAACTACCTATACCCAAAACCAACAATTTTCTGAAAAAGAAATTTTAGAGCAAGATTTAGTAACAAAATCTATATTGCAAGTATTTAAAAAGTTTGATTTAGCACCAAATCAAGAATTTTCAGAAATAAATAATGGCCATTTAACTCATTTATACACCAAGATTTCTGCCACATACAATACCAATAACCCAACAATTTTCAATTCACTTTTAGAAGAATTGCATCCTACACCTGCTGTAGCGGGTGTGCCAAAACAAGACGCCTTGGCGCTATTAGCAAATTTAGAAAAGTTTGACAGAGAATGGTATGCAGGATATTTAGGCATTATAAACCAAAATAGTTCATCAGTATTTGTAAACCTTAGGTGTGCAAGATATTATGAAAAAGAAGTTGTTTTGTATGCAGGCGCAGGCATCACACTTCAAAGTAATCCAGAAAAAGAATTGCAAGAAACAAAAGAAAAAATGAAAATCTTGGAACAATATCTTTAAAGAATAAAAAGGCTAAATATAAGCCCCTATATTTTATAATAAAGCTAAGGCCAAAAAATAAGCAACATTTTATTACTTTTGCAGCAAATATAAAGCAATGAAACCTATCCTAATGGCCGATTTAGTTGGCCAATATCAGCACATCAAAGAAGAAATTAAAACTGCTTGGGATGAAATACTTGATGAAGCCTCTTTTATTAATGGACCCGCTGTAAAACTTTTTAGCGAAAACTTGGCAAAATACCTTGGAGCAAAGCACGTTATACCATGTGCAAATGGAACAGATGCTTTGCAAATAGCCATTATGGCATTAAAATTACCAGAAGGGTCAGAAATAATTACCCCAAGTTTTTCTTATGCAGCATTGGCTGAAATGATTATACATTTAGGGCATAAACCTATTTTTATAGAAGTAGATCCCAATACTTTTACAATAGATGTATCTAAGATTGATGCACTTATTACAAGCAAAACAAAAGTAATTGCCCCAGTACACCTTTATGGACAATGTGCAGATATGGAATCCATTATGCAAATTGCAAAAAGATATAATCTATATGTAATAGAAGATACTGCGCAAGCAATAGGAGCAACTTATACATTTAAAAATAGACAACAACAAAAAGCAGGTACCATAGGTGATATTGGTACAACATCTTTTTTCCCGTCAAAAAATTTGGGATGCTATGGCGATGGCGGAGCGATATATACCAATAATGATGAATTTGCAGCACAATTGCGCATGATTGCAAACCATGGTCAATCTCAAAAATATGTTCACAAAGTAATAGGACTAAACAGCCGATTAGACAGCTTGCAAGCAGCAGTATTAAATATTAAATTAAAACACTTAGATAATTATAGCAACGCTAGAAATAAAGTAGCAGCGCATTATGACAGCGCATTTGCAAACCATCCAAACATAAAAACTCCTGCACGCGAAGCGCAAAGCACACATGTTTTTCATCAATATACACTCACATTTTGCGGAATAGAAAGAGATGCACTAAAAATACATTTAGCAGAAAAGAATATTCCAACAATGATTTACTATCCAATACCGCTGCATAAGCAAGAGGCCTACCAACAAGACATAAAAATGCCATTAACAGAACAATTAACTACAAATGTCTTGTCCCTGCCCATCAGCACAGAAATGGACGAAACACAACTGCTTTACATCAGCACTGCTATATTAGATTATTGCAAAAAATTCACACATACATCACCCTCATAAAATAATTAAAAATGAAAATAGCAGTAGTAGGCACAGGATATGTAGGTTTAGTTACAGGGGCATGTTTAGCAGAAATAGGCACAGATGTTACCTGCATAGATATAGACGAAAAAAAAATTGAGAATTTAAAAAAAGGTATTCTACCAATATATGAGCCAGGTTTAGAAGCCATTGTTAAGCGTAATTTTGAAAAAGGACGCCTGCATTTTAGCACCTCTACAAAAGAGGGCATAAAAGATGCTGATGTAGCTTTTATAGCTGTTGGCACCCCTCCGGGTGAAGACGGTAGCGCAGATTTGCAATATGTGCTTTCTGTGGCAAAAGAAATAGGAAAACACATGAATAGTTATGGGGTAATAGTAACCAAAAGTACTGTTCCTGTGGGCACTTCGCTTAAAGTAATGGAAGCAATTTCTGCCGCACTTCTTCAAAGAGATTTAAATTTAACATTTGATGTGGCAAGCAATCCCGAATTTTTGAAAGAAGGAGCTGCTGTGAATGATTTTTTAAAACCTGATAGAATTGTAGTAGGTGTATCGTCTGATAAAGCAAAAGCTATTATGCAAAAGCTATATTCACCATTTGTGATGAATGGACACCCCATTATTTTTATGGATATACCAAGTGCAGAAATGACTAAATATGCTGCAAATGCAATGTTGGCTACAAAAATTAGTTTTATGAACGATATTGCAAATCTGTGCGAAATTATTGGTGCAGATGTAAACCTAGTGCGCAAAGGCATAGGCAGCGACCCAAGAATTGGTAATAAATTTATCTATCCTGGCGCTGGCTATGGCGGTTCTTGTTTTCCAAAAGATGTAAAAGCACTTATCAGAACAGCTAAAACAGCCAATTATAATATGGAAGTGCTACAAGCTGTAGAAAATGTAAATGACCGTCAAAAAGAGGTTCTTTTTACAAAAATAAAACAACACTTTGGCACAATTGATGGGCTAAAAATTGCTTTATGGGGCTTGTCATTTAAACCAAATACAGACGACATGAGAGAGGCTCCTAGCTTGATTCTAATTTCCCGATTGCTAGCTTCTAATGCCCGTGTTTGTGCATACGACCCTGTGGCTATGGAAGAAGCAAGGCATACCCTTGGCGACAGTATAGACTATGTTTCCACTGCCATGGATGCCTTAGAAAATGCGGATGCCTTGGTAGTGATTACAGAATGGCCCGAATTTAGATTACCCAATTTTGATATTGTAAAACAAAAATTAAAACAAGCCGTCATATTTGATGGCCGAAATATTTATAATCATCACGAATTAAAAACAATGGGTTTTGCCTATTACGGAATAGGAATAAAATAAATGAGATTAGTCAAAGGAAAAGTTCACCTTTATCTAATTGTCGTTACACTTATTTATGCTGCTACATTTTCTCTAGCCAAGCTAGTGATGCCCGTATTTATTGGCCCTTATGGGTTTATTGTGTTGCGCGTTTTTGCTGCTGCACTGTTGCTTACCCTCACTAAAAGCTGGTTTACCAAAGATAAAATAGACCTAAAAGCGGAGTGGAAATACTTGTTGGTATGCGCAATATTTGGTGTTGCAGCCAATATGCTTATGTTTTTTAAAGGGTTAAGCATCACCCAAGAAATAAATGCAGCTGTAATGATGCTTTTTACCCCTATTTTTGTATTTATTTTTAGTTATATTCTCAAAACTGAGAAACTCTATTGGTGGAATTTTTTAGGAATCATTATTGCAGCGATGGGTGCTGCGATGTTTTTGGGTGGGGCAAATTTTAGGTTTCAAAGCCAAACTGTTATTGGCGACATATTCGTTATGCTCAATGCCATTTCCTATGCTTTTTATTTGGTCTATGTAAAGCGGCTTTTGCAAAAATATCATCCTATTGCCATCACACAATGGTGCTTTATTATAGGCCTATTTATTGTATTGCCTTTTGGTCTAACTGATTTAAAACAAGCAAATTTTGCCGGTATGAGCCCCAATGTATGGTTTGCGGTTTTATTTGTACTTATTTTTGCTACATTTATTACCTATGTGCTCAATGCGCTTGCCATAAAAGAAGGCGGAGCAGGCATTGTAGGGAGTTATATATACCTGCAACCGGTGATGGCGGCAATTATTGCTGAATTATTGGGCAGGGATCACATTACTATAAAAAAAATTGTATTCACCTCAATTGTGCTTTTAGGTGTATATTTGGTGAGTATCAAAAAAGACAAAGAAAATGCAAAAAATACAGCTTAAATCTATGACAGCTTATGGCAGTTCTTCTGCTGCAATAGGCAATATGCTTATAAAAATAGAGATGAATGCCATTAATGGGAAGTTTGCAGATATCAAATTTAGAATGCCGGCTCATTGGCAAGAAAAGGAAAATCATTGGCGCAGTCTATTGGCTAAAAAAATAGAAAGAGGCACAGTGCATATAAGCATAAGCACTTCTATTATTAACGGAATAGCACAAAAACCAAAGGCCTTAATTAATCAAACTGTCTTTAACAGCTATTGTTCTCAAATAAGAACACTGGCATCACAGCAAAATTTAGACCCAAGTTTTTTATTGCCATTTATCGTAAATTTACCCGGAGTGCTGCTAGGCGAAAAGGAAGAACTGATAGAAAACATAGATGAAATGTTAGAAAACTGCCTAGAAAACTGTTACAAAACTTTTGATAAAAACCGCATAGCAGAGGGAGATGCAATAGCAATGGCCTTGATTGCACATATTAAAAGTATTGTTTCTAAAATAGAAGATGCAAAAACACTAATAGAAATGAGAAATCTGCATTTAAAAACCAAATTGAACCAAATGGCAAAAAAATGGGAAGATGATGTTAAATTTAATGCTGAGCGTTTGGAACTGGAGATACTCTATTATTTAGAAAAACTAGATGTTACCGAAGAAATAAATAGGCTTAGTCAACATTGTACATATTTTATAGCCACCTTGGCAGAGCAAGCTGCAGGCAAAAAACTTGGCTTTATTTGTCAAGAAATGGGCAGAGAAATAACCACATTAGGCAACAAGGCCAATTATTTTGAACTGCAAAAAACCAGTGTAGAAATGAAAGAAGAATTAGAAAAAATAAAAGAACAGGTTTTAAATATTTTATAATTCATACAACTTTTAAAAATTTTCTGCGTTTTTATTATAAACATGACTAAATTATACCTTATTATTATATATACGGTGCTTTTTACGAGTACACCATTATTTGCTCAGCGTATTAATTCTATCGGTCAAAGCAATTATGGAACAGCACAATCATTGTTTATTAATCCTTCGCTAAGCGGATACAGCGCATATAATTGGCATATTAATTTGGCAGGAGTTTGGGCCAACATCAATAATGATTTTGTTACCTTAAAACTGCCTTACAGTGCATATAAAATTCCAAATAACATTCCTTTAAGGTATAGAGAGCCAAGTGGTGCACCAATTTTTGAAAATTATTGGCTGCGAGAATCAATTAATGGCAGAGGAAACAAAATAGATGGTGCTGCAGATATTTATGGCCCATCAGCCTCTATAAAAATTAAAAATATGCGGGTAGGATTATTTACACAAGGCGCAGCAGGTGTAAGGGTGCACTGCTTGCCAGAAAATTTATCGCATGCTATCATCAATGAATTTGACAGTGCTAAAAATGCTTTTAGTTTATTTAATCCATTTAGCTCGGGCAAGGTTAATCAGTTTGAAAAAACGACTATTGCAGCAAACAGCAGAGCTCAACTGGGTTTTAACATGGCCTATAACATCCCTTTAGAATGGGACAGGCAATTAATTATTGGTGCGAGTATAAAACGAAATTGGGGGTTTAACGCTGGTTTTTTTCAATCAGAAATGATGACACTCAGACCCATTACTGCCGACAGTATCATTTTTGAACCAACGCGCCTATTACTTATGAATACTGAAAATGTAATTGGCAAATCATGGGGATACGACCTAGGTGTAACTTATATTTATCATAAAAAAGAATTTAGAAAACCAGGGGGCTACAAAGAAAATAATACACGCTATTTTTATAAAATCAGTGCGGCAATTATGGACATAGGCAGTATAAAGTATAAAGATGCATCGTTTACCGAACTAAATATTACAAGAGCTGTGGGCATAAATACCACAAACTTAGAAAATTATGCCAACAATACCAATGATTACCTAGGCCTTTTAGATAGTTTTATCAATACTGTTGGCAGCTTTAGCACCTATAGAAGAGACGTAAATATAGGATTGCCAACACGTTTTGTTATTTCCTTAGAAAAACAAATAAGAGCTCATTTTTTTGTAAATGCAACGCTAACTCAAAGTTTAAGAAAAAGACACAGCATGCATGCTAGGTATCAAAGCACTTTGATGCTCAATCCGAGGTGGGAATATGCATATTTTGAAGTATCTGTGCCATTATTATTGGCCTATGATTATCGCGCATTTAGAGCAGGGCTGAGTATCAGAATAGGGCCTATCTATTTAGGAACAAATAGTTTAGCTAGTTTTTTATATACCAAGGGACTGCGTGATGTAGATATTTTTGCAGGTATTGCCTTTGGTAATATTCCCAATTTTAACCTTACCAGTTGGATGAACAACTATCATGAGAGAAAAAAGAAAAAACGTGCCCAAGATTGTTTTAAGTATTAGTAAATTTTGGTTAAACGCTAATTAATAATTTAAACCTATTCAAAACTGAGGCATTAATTTAAACCAATTTTTGATTTTAATTGAACAGAGAATTAAAATCAAAAAAGTTTACAAACTTAATGGAATAGTGTCTTAATTTTAACCAAAGCAAAATTACATTATTAAAAAAAAATTATATTAATGGATATGCCTTTTCAAGGATTTTTTGAATCTAAAAATCCAAATAAGCATTATAAGTTTTCTTTTGCAGCACGCTTTCCGATTTTTCAAGAATAATATATTAATAATATTTTTTGCCGAGTTTGTTTAGATATATTGCAAGATTTTCTTTACAACCAGTGCAAGAAGGCTCTTTGATAAATACAAGAACGGAAACATGCCCAAGCTCTAGTTTTTTTGTATCATTAAAGAGGTTACCAACTTGCAAATGAGAGTTAATAACAGAAACTATTCTTTTTTGTGAACTACATCCTAAAGAATAAGCAATAAAAAGTATAAAACATTTTTTAATCATACTTAAACACCCACAAAGAAATAACTGGATCAAGGGTTTTTTTCCCATCTTTTTAAGAAAGTATTCTCTGTAGCTTAAATTCTCAATATAAGGAATATCAATCCTTACCTGATAAATAAAATTTTCGGTGCATGCAGTTAAATGACTATCTGAAGGTAATGGCATGCCACCAGCAAAGATATTTAAATTTGTATTAAAGGGCAATGGTGTTTCTACTTGCCTATTAGACTGCACTGCAATCCAAGAATCAGCTGATTTAATCAGGTTCATTGTAAATCTTTATATAAATTTATTTATAGTATCGTAATAATACCAGCGCACAAATAAATTTGTGGAGTCAATAAATGCTACATATTCAATTTTAGCAATTTTGCTTGAATTAGATTTAGTAAGCAAACCCCAATATAAATTAAAGTCGCTCATATTTTTTGCAACAGCTTCAATCCAGCTTTTTGATGGCAATACCCAATTACTGTCAAATTTTTCGGTAGCCAACTTGAGTGCATCTATAGTTTTAAAATCATTATCCACAAAAAGAAAATTGAGGCCATCGAATAAAGGAAAAACGAATTTATCGCCATTAAAGGTGATAAGTTTCCCTGGCATAAAATGAGTGTATTAAGGAAATGGAACATCCAAAAAAATACTAGCTATTGGCTTGCCTTTTAAATTAAATTTTCTATGTTCGGCTTTATGCAAGCTGCTATTGGGGTGAAAGTTGTAATAAAAGCCAGTTACCAAGCATTGCTGCGATAAGAAAAGATAGTGTGCTCTTTCACAAGCAAAAGAATAAATTTCTTTCATTTTAATTTTTGATAAACAATGCACCTTTCCAACAAGGAGAAAATAAACAAAATGGTCAGTAACCAAAAATCATCCGGACGTTCGCCAATTGGGTATTTTCCTGTTAATCTAAAGGTGCTTTTTATAAGGTTTTGCTTTTGATGGTTATAATCAATAAGATAAAAATGCTTATCTTTAATATATGATATAAAAATGTTGTTGTTTTCAGTTTTGACGGCAACCACCCAATCAGCAATGCTCGCTGTTATTTTTATTTCATCAAAATTTAACACCGAATCTAAATGAAACGATTGGCGCTGCGAAAGAAGCAGGTTGCAAGTAAATAATGTGAACACTAAAAATATGGACTTCATATAATTAAAATACAATACTAAACCTTTTTTAAAGTTCATTTATTGCAAATATAGCAATACAATTTGCACATATTGCATTATGGATATAAAAATAGTATACCCAACAATATTTAAGCATCCTAGTAAAACCAATGGTTTAGCCAGCTTGAATATTAATTTTTATCCCTTTTTTCTAGACATATTAATTTTTTATGTCTCAAATTAAAAACTAACCCAAATTGATGCTCAATATTATATACCTTATGGTTGTTGTTATTTAAAGTATAGCTGTAATTGATTCCACAGTTTTTAAAAGGGAGATAAGATAATCCTATACATACTCTATGAGGTGCTTCGCTTTCATTAAGCAAGTAGGTGTAGCGGACAGTGGGCCAAAAATGCCTAAATTTTGCTGCGCCAAGTTGCAGATTTGTAGAAAGACCTAAATATACCTTTCCTCTACTAAAATGTGCAATACCACCTGCACTTAGATAGGTATATTCTGATGTATTGAGCACATCTATTTTACGTGTTTTTCTTATTGCTAGTGTTTTCTCAGCATTGATATAAAACCTATTAGAAGTGCCTAGCTGATAATGCTGAGCATGAAACAAGCATAATTTTTTTTCGTTAAAAGCTAAACTTTTTATTGGAGATAATACCAACGTGTTAAAATACAAAACCAAAATAAATTTATTATTCAAACCCGCAATATTATTCAAATTTTAGCTCCACCTCATTGCTTCTAATTTGCGATTGACAAGTGAGTATGTATCCTTCTGCTATCTCTGCATCACTTAACCCTTCGCGCTCTATCATGTGCACATCGCCCTTTATCAACTTAGCACGACAAGTGGTGCACACCCCGATAGTGCAGCTGTATGGTGGTTGAAGTCCTTCGTGATTTGCTGCATCTAATATGGTGGTTTTATCATCTATTTCTATTTCGTGCACTTTTCCATACAGATGCACTTTAACACTGCCATACCCCTTGAAATTATTATCTACCGCATCAATTGTTACAGAGACATCAGTTTTATTTGATGCAGTGGGCGAAGTAAAATATTCTGTAAATATAGCATCGGCAGGTACGCCATTATTGCTAAGTCCTTGTTTTACAACATCCATCATTCCTGTAGGACCGCAGATATAGTATTTGCAATCTAGGTAACTGCCTTGTATTCTGCTCTGCAATATTTGTCCTACTTTTTCCATATTAAGTATTCCTTTTAGCCCAAACCACATCATGGGTGCGCTGTCGTAGGAATAAAACACCTTAAATCTATCTTTATTTTTATCGGCCAATTGATCTATCACATTGCTAAACATTACCTCATCCTTAGTTTTATTGGCATAAATAAGTGTAATCGTGCTATTAGGCTCTTGGTTTAGCAAAGATTTTAGAATAGATAATAGGGGTGTTATACCGCTACCTCCTCCAAAAAGCACATAATGTTGCCGCGTGTTTGCATTAATATCTACCACAAATTTACCATTTGGCGGTAATACTTGTATTTCATCCCCTTCTTTTAAAGCATCATTAAGAAAGCTAGACATTTTACCCTCAAACACCTTTTTTACCCCAATAGCTGGGGCACTATCTGTAAATGGGCTACTGCAGAGGCTGTATGCCCTGCGCACTAATTCGCCATTTATCATTGTTTCTAAGGTAAGATATTGACCGGGTTTATAAGAGAATTCTGCAGCCAACTCTGAAGGAATAGCTAGCTGTATGCTAACAGCATCTTTTGTTTCTCGCGAGATTTTAGCAATTTTTATAGGGTATAACATATTTTAATTATTGTGTATTTATAAATCCTGATTTAATAAGATACTGCACTATTTGCACGGCATTGTATGCTGCTCCTTTGCGCAGATTATCGGCAACTATCCACAGATTGAGCGTTTTTGGCTGGCTTTCATCTCTTCTTATTCTACCCACAAAAACCTCGTTTCGTTCATGAGCAGTAATAGGCATAGGATAAATATTGTTTTTTACATCATCCAAAATCGCTATACCACTGCTAGATGCCAAAAGACTATTTACTGTTTCTATATCAAATTCATTTTCAAATTCAATATTTACACTTTCACTGTGCCCCCCAATGGCTGGCACACGCACCGCTGTGGCGGTTAAAGAAATGTTTTTGTCTAGAATTTTTTTGGTTTCTAGCGTCATCTTCATTTCCTCTTTTGTGTAACCATTATCCATAAAAACATCAATATGAGGCAAAATGTTCATGTCTATAGGGTGTGGATATGCTTTTTCGCCATTGTTTATCCCTTTTCTTTCATCCATTAATTGGTTTACTGCCAAAATCCCCGTGCCTGTTACAGATTGATAAGTAGAAACCACCACCCTTTTAACCTTATACTCTTGGTGCAAGGGCGCCAATACTAAAACCATCTGTATAGTGCTGCAATTGGGATTGGCTATAATAAAATGTTCTTTAGTAATGGCTGAAGCATTAATTTCTGGTACCACCAAAGGCACTTTTTCATCCATTCGCCAAGCACTAGAGTTATCTATTACCCTAGTGCCAACTGCGGCAAATTTAGGCGCCCATTCTTTGCTCACTTCTCCTCCTGCACTAAATAAAGCAATATCACAATTGGCATTTATGGCATCTTGCATGCTTACTACCCCAAATTCTTTTTGCCTATAATTAATTATTTTACCTATTGACCGCTCAGATGCAACTGGATAAAGATGTGTAATATCTATATTTTGCTCTGCCAAAACCTCCAACATTTTTGTGCCCACAAGTCCGGTGGCACCCACTACTGCTACTTTCATTTTTTTTACTTAATTATGGTACAAAAAAACAATTTTTTTTTCGAAATAGTACCATTTATTGCAAATGACTTTTACGCTTAAAAGGCTTCTATAAACAAAAAATAAGGGTGGTTTATAAAATCCTACAAATACATTGCTTCAATGTAGGTAGCATATTTTTCTTCTACCACTTTTCGCTTCGCTTTTAGGGTAATGGTTATTTCATTATTTTCTATACTAAAAGGATTTCGCTTCAATGCAAAATCTTTAATCCGCTCGTACTTTGCCAAATTATTAGATAACTTTTTTATATCAACGCTTACCCAATCTTTGATAGCTTGGTCGGTAATCATTAAATCATCAGATGCAAAAAAATCATCTTTTAATCCCAATTCGCGTTTTAATGTTTCTTGATTAGGAACAATAATGGCAGTTATATATTCTCTTTTATCACCAATTAAAAAAATTTGCTCAATTCTGTCACTTTTAAGATAATTGTTTTCTACCGGAGTTGGGAAAACATTTTTTCCTAGTGAAGTTTTAAACATGTTTTTTATCCTGTCTGTAATTTTCAAATATCCTTTTTCAAATTTTCCAATATCACCAGTATGAAACCAACCCTCTGCATCAAATACAGCATTAGTTTCTTCTGGCTTATTATAATAGCCACCCATAATGTTTGGCCCTTTTACCAATATCTCTCCTTCTTCACTTTCAAAATTAGGTTGATAGCTTTTATAAGTTTGAGTTGTAATTATTTGTAAAGTAACAGTATTTTGCAAAGCTACTTCTTGCCTTGGCGCTACTCTGCCAGCTGTGCCATATACTTGATTATGAAACTCATTTACTGTTACAAACGGACTGGTTTCTGTTAAACCATAGCCTTCTTGAACCCGCATACCCACATTACCAAAAAACTCAGCCACATGCACTGGCAGTGCACCTCCCCCACTTACAAATAAACGCATTTTTCCTCCTAGCCGTTGATGAATTTTAGTATACACAAGTTTGTGGGCAATTACATATTGCAGATTGAGCATAAAGGGGATACTTTTTTGAGCATCTTTTGTTTTTCTATATCTTTCGCCTACAATTAACGACCAATTAAATATTTTTGCACTTATTGCGCTTCCACTAGTGGCATTTTTGCGCACACGCTCTTCTATTTTTTCCAGCAATCTGGGCACACATGCCAGTATAGTAGGCTGAATCTCTGCTACATTCTGGGATACTTTTTCTAAACTTTCTGCAAAAGCCACCTCTCCGCCAATGTATGTTCCTAAATAATATGTAGCCATGCGCTCATAAACATGGCAAAGCGGCAAAAAAGAAAGAAATCTATCATCCTTATTAATTGCAGGACAAAGCTCTAAGGCATCAAAACAATTGCTTCCAAAATTCCAATGGCTAAGCATTACCCCTTTTGGCACACCTGTTGTTCCAGATGTGTAAATAAGAGTTGCTAAATCTTGCGGTCCCACTGCCATAAATCTCTCTTGCAAAGTGTCTATAAATTGGGGTAATAATTGTGTGCCTTCCTCAATAATTTGTGCCAGAGAAATGGCCATCTCATCATTTCCATGATACTCGTATCCTAATATTATATCTTTTACCAAGGAACAGTTTTGACTAATTTTTTGAAATTTTTTATATAAAAACGGATTACCTACCACTATCATTTTACTGTGGCTATCGTTTAGAATATAAGCAGTTTCTTCTGGAGTTAATGTTGGGTAGATACTTGCATTTGCACATCCTATTTTTATGAGTGCCTGGTCTATAAACACATATTCCGGACTGTTTTCTAAGCATATTGCTACTTTATCACCATGTACTAAACCTTTGCTAAGAAACCAAACCGCTATAGCATCAATATTGCTTAAAGTAGTTTTATAGCTTGTAGGTGTATATTTTCCATCAATTTTTTGCCAAAAGTAGGTTTTATCCGGGTTGTGAATATGATGAGCCGCATTTAATAAAAAATGGTGAAGACTCTTAAAATCACGTTCTACAGGATAGTTGTTTATTCGCATGATGCAATATTAAGTAATTTTTAAAAAATAATTGTTTTTATGTTTTTTAAAATAATTTCGATGTCATAAGTTGGGCGGTAATCTTTTGCATACAAAAAATTAACCCGATTTATGGTTTGAATATCAGTTTGATAATTTATTTTTTGCGAGGGGTAAAGTAAGCTTGGTTTAATAGCTGGCAGGCTGCCAAAATTCCCTTTTGGAAAATATCCAACAAAGGATTTTTTACCAATGATGATTTGAAAAACCTGTTTAAGTTTAAAAAAGATTATCTTAGGCCTTAGCAATAATATAGGTATAAAAAGTATGACAATAAAACCAAATAAAAGATCTAATAATCTTTTTTTGAAGGGATTATCGTCCCCATTAATAGCCAGTACAACATCAATACTAAATAATTCGCCAGGACTATTTTTAGAATGGCTGCCTACAATAAACTCTACCCCCTCTGGTGCAATTCTAAATTTTATATTGTGGTTACTATAATTGCTCATAATTGCTATAACATTTTGTGTATCAATATCTTTTGTACAAAAAATAAGCTCATTTATATTATAAATTTCAATTATTTCTGATAATTGACTCAAATTTCCCAAATGTGTTTTGGCATCATTTTCTTGTATACTTATGTGGCCTATTAAATTTGGATGAGTACCAAAAATTTTCATCAATTCACTCACTCTTTCAAATTCGCTATTTTCTGCAACTATGGCAATTTTTTGAATATGGTTTTTATCCATATCCCAAGAATTTGTTTTAAAATAAAAACAAACCCACCTTGACAAAGAAATACCTATTAGTGCCCAAAGGCTTCCTAGTACTGCTATAGCTCTACTAAATTGCCACTCTTTTGGCAGCAAGCCATAAATGGCAAGAAGTAGCAATGCCCCAAATATTACACCTCTTTGAGACCTATAAATTTTATAAGGAAAGGTATAGCCACCGCTAAGCTTAACAGCACATAACAATAACAAAACATATCCAGAAAGGTGATATAAATAATACTCCTTAGGATAATATGCTGGAACAAATTTATGATAAACCTCCCAATACTTTGCAAGAAGAAAAAAACCTAAGAAAAGAAATACAAAATCTATCATAAAAGCCCAAAGTCTGTCAAAAAGTCTTGCCAATACTGCGATAGAGGCCCTGCTCCAAATGGCAGTTTTAAGAAACAGCACCATCCAACTTTGATAAGTTCCTTGATAATGTTTGCGGGCAAATATGATCATTGCATTATAAAAAGTAAAAACATAATTTACAGTCTTTTTCTTTGTACTCTCTCCTTTATAGTGTATGATAGTAGTTTTAGGATAATAGGTATTCTTATAACCTGCTTTTAATATCCTATAAGAAAGGTCTATGTCTTCACCATACATGAAAAAAGATTCATCAAAAAAACCAATTTTATCAAGCACAGATGATCTAATAAACATAAAAGCCCCAGATAAAATTTGAATATCACTGACTTTGTTTTCTGCTAAATAGCCCAAATGATAACTGCCAAATGTCTTAGATTTTGGAAAAATTTTATTCAGCAATGTCATTTTAAAAAATGCTGCTGCTGGGGTAGGCAAACCTCTTTTGGATTCTGGCAAAAACTTTCCTTTTCCATCAATCATTTTTACACCTAAACCACCTGTTTGTATATGCTCCTCCATCCAATAAAAACAATCCGTTAAAGTGTTCTTTTCTAAAACAGTATCAGGATTCAGAATTAATTGATATTTTGCATTTGCAAGCGCCATTGCTTGATTATTTGCACGCGAAAAACCCACATTTTCTTTATTAGCTATTATTTTTACTTCTTTAAACTTTTCTGTTAGCATTGCAATAGAGCCGTCCACAGAGTTATTGTCTACAACCCATACCTCTATTTTTAAATTATCTTTTGCAGCTTGAATAGACAGCAAGCATTGCTCTAAAAAATATTTTACATTATAATTTACAATGATAATGCTGATGTCCATTTCTTGCACTTTCATATTTGATAAGCCACTCTATTAATGATGCTTTTTGCTAGTGTTGCTTCATCAGTATATTCTAAATCTGCACCAATACTAACCCCTCTGCTTATTTGAGTAAAAGATATATTGCTATGGGCAAGTTTTTTTGTAAGGTAAAATGCAGTGGTATCGCCTTCTAAAGTAGCACTCAATGCAAAAATAATTTCTTTGATTTCTTTGTTTTCTGCACGCAATATGAGTCCATCTATGTTTAATTCGGCTGCAGATACCCCATCCATTGGCGATAACAAACCCCCCAAAACATGATAGTATCCCCTATATTGTGCTGTTGCTTCTATGGCAAGTATGTCCGTAAAATTTTCTACAATGCAGAGTTGAGTTTCATCTCTGAGCTTATTTAGGCAAATATCACATAAATCGTGCTCTGCAATGTTGTAACAATTGTTGCAATTGCGTATGTTTAATTTTAATTTATCTAAGGCTTTGCCAATTGCGAAAACATTCTCATTTGGCTGTTGAAGCAAATAAATAACCATGCGCAATGCAGTTCTCTTTCCTATTCCTGGAAAAATTGACAGTTTTTCTACTGCATCTTCTAATATTTTTGATGGCAATTGCAATAGGTCAAAAATAAAGCCTATTTGTGTTTACCACAAATTTTTATAAGACTATTTTTTTTATTCTAAATATGCAAAAAATCAAGTCGTTAAATATTTTTACTTTGTTTAAAATTACTAATAATAACCTAATCAGTTGTCTCTTTTTTCAAAATGTTCATTCCTTCGGTCTTCTAAGCGCCTAAAAATTAAGTAAATAAGAGCTACTATTAAGAATAAACCAAATATTCCGTATGAACTTAAAACCACTGTGGTTATTACTGTTTCCATTATTTTAATTTTACTGCAGTACCATATGCTAATATTTCTGATGCGCCTTGCATTACCATGCTCGAAGCTAGCCTAACATTTACAATGGCATCTGCACCCATTTTTTTTCCATCAGCTATCATGCGCTCCAATGCTTGCTCACGTGAGTTAGCTTGAAGCTTTGTGTACTCGCTTATTTCGCCACCAATAATATTTTTTAATCCTGCAAAAATATCCCTGCCTATATTTCTAGCACGCACTGTGCTGCCTCTTGCTATGCCTAAGGTTTCAGTAATTTCTCTATTTGCTATTGATTCTGTGTTTGTTATAATCATACAACAAAAATAATAAAAGTTTTTTAGATAAAAAATTCTATCGACTAAAAGGGATAAAAGGTTGCTTAATATTAATTTTTATAAAGTAATATCCATTAATAAAAATAATATTTACCTTTGCAGCAATGAAAAAACTGTTTTTATTTTATTTTATTAAATGCACAAAGTGTTGTTATTAATGAGTATTTTAATGCAGCAGACACAAGAGACGAGTGGGTGGAGCTAGTGGTAGTGGGTGACAATGTGGATATGCGCAATTGGAGTATCCGCGATAATAATATTACACAAACAAATTGGCAAACAGAAGTTAATTTTTCTAACATATCCTTTTGGAATAACCTACGCAGAGGTACTGTCATCGTTTTATACAATAGAATAATTAATCCTGTTGGCACCTTATATAACATAGATAGCAATAAAAATGATGGTTATATACAATTAACCCTACAAACAATTGGGTTATTTAATGGAGGTGCCTTTGGAACCGCACCTGCTTGGGGCGGCTCAACGATGGAAATAGCAGGTTTAGGGGACCTTATACAACTTAGAGATGCAAGCGGAACTCACATACATGCCATTGGACATAGAAGCACTGCTGGAGCAGATTTTACAAGCATAATTGGATCAAAAATGAACCATTCTGCCGCATCTGCTAATGGTATGTCTACATTTGCCTGCCCCAGCAGAAGACTTGCAGATTTCAACGGCCCTAGTGGTATAGCATTTGCTAGCATGAATACCTCTTTTACAAGAGGATTACCAAATACCTGCAGTGCAGCAGGGCAAAACAAGATATTTTTTGATAGTTAAAGAATGCCTGTGTTTACAACTCAAATTTCTCCTATAGATTCAGCAAGGCCAGGAAAAGTTCAGTTTTCTAGGTCGCCTTTAGCAAACCCATTTATAGATACAAGTATGGGTTATTTGGTATTAAGAAATAGCACTAACAATTTTTCAATAGCACCGCAATCTGGCAACAGTTATCAAATAGGTAATAGTATTGGCACTGCCATGGTAATTGGCAGATTTAATAGAACAGACTCATTAACAATTAGAGATATAACAAACATTGTAACTGGTGGCGATTATAACTACCGTGTATATGCCTATAGATATGGAGCTGACAATGTTTTGGGCAACAACACCGTGGCAAGCAGAGGCACAAGCTACGATACCATAAACTTTGTTACAGCTCAAGCAACATCGGTACTAAATTTTAGCACTGCTCCAAAAGTAATCTACATTTATTGCACTACCAATCATTATACCATTGGCATTAATAATATTGCAGCATTGCCTCAATCTCTTAATATAAGTCCAAATGGATTTAACCCAATTTCTAAAGAATTATTTACCTTTTCTTTTGATAAAAAAATGGTATTAATAAAATTAGAAAAACAATCCCTAATTAGAAAAAGCAATCTTTTAAAAATAGATGTCCTATCTCAAGAAAATCAACATTTAGTATTGACCTCAAATATACCTAGTCAATTATGTGATTCTGAAGATCCAAACATTAGAGCTGTTGTTAATCTTAGCGCAGGTGTTTTTCAAATTATTGGAGATTTTGAAGAAGAGAATATCCAATGTCAAATTTATGATTTGAGCAATGTTAGAAAAATATTAACAATTGAGGGAGGAAATAATGGTAATTTTATTGATTTAAGCAGCTATAATTCTGGAAACTATCTAGTTGTTTTAACCAAAAACAATAAACAAACACATATTAAAGTAAGTGTAATAAAATAGTTGCCATTTAAAAAAGGATGACTTAAAAGATATATTTACGGCCAAATATTTAAAACTAGGCTTGCAAAAAAGGCTACTCAATTCCAATACCCATATAGATTCTACTGAAAAAAATTAAAGGATTTGGCAAACAGCTGAATCTTCATCGGCAAGATTGCTGTCAAAACGGCTTTTTTATATGAATATAAGATTAGCAGATAAAAAAATATTGAATAATTTGGAAACTGTAATGCTAAATTAGATTTAAACATTCCAAAATATCTATTAAATAAAAGGGGAAATAAATAAGTTGCGTCTTTTAGATTGATTTTCTTAGCTAAAGATTTAGTAAGCTTTCTTCGGGTGTTTTGCCATCTATCATCATCGAAGGATTTTCTAATAATTGTTTTACCCTTACTAAAAAACTAACACTTTCTTTGCCATCAATAATTCTATGATCATAGCTCAATGCAACATACATAATTGGTCTTATCATAATTTCTCCATTTTCAACAACGGGTCTTTCCACAATATTGTGCATACCTAATATACCTGATTGTGGCGGATTTATGATTGGGGTTGAAAGCATGCTGCCAAAAACTCCTCCATTACTTATGGTAAAAGTTCCTCCAGTCATTTCATCTATGCTCAATTTGTTATCTCTTGCCTTTATAGCGAGCCTCTTTACATCAGCCTCAATTTCTGCAAGGGAAAGGGTTTCTGCATTTCGTATTACAGGAACTACAAGCCCTTTTGGCCCGCTCACTGCGATAGAGATGTCACAATAGTTGTTATAAATAATATCTTCTCCATCAATATAAGCATTTACAGCAGGCCAATCTTGCAATGCTATGCAACATGCTCTGGTAAAAAAAGACATAAAGCCTAAATTAACATCATGCGTTTCCGCAAACTTAGCCTTATATTGAGTGCGCAAATCCATAATAGGTTTCATATTAACCTCATTGAATGTAGTAAGCATGGCCGTTTCATTTTTAGCAGCAACAAGTCTTTTACCAACTGTTTTGCGCAGATTACTCATTTTTGCGCGGGTAACCTCTCTACTTAGACTAGGGTTATCATATTTTGACAGTGTTTTTGCCCCACTATAATTAGCAGCTGCCAATAAAACATCCATTTTGGTTATCCTACCATTAGGGCCTGTGCCTGCCACCTCATTAATATTGAGCTGATAACTTGCCAATAGTTGTTTTGCCAAAGGTGATATATTTTCATCACCTATAATTGTTTCTACTATTTCTGCTGATTGCGGTTTAGTTTGTTCACTTTTAGGTGTGGTGGTTAGCGGTTTTTCTGTTTCTATTGCCTTATTTTCTTTTGCAATAGTTTTCTCCTCAACTGGGGCTGGTGCAGCGGTATCTATGTGAGCGATTACACTGTTAACAGGGATTGTATCTCCTTCATTTCCAAATAATTTTATAATTTTTCCTGCTTGAGTTGCATTTACCTCAAAAGTGGCTTTATCACTCTCAAACTCCGCAATTGGTGAATCCAATGCCACATAATCACCTTCTTTTTTTAGCCACTGGCTTATGGTTACTTCACTTATGGATTCTCCTGGTGCTGGTACCGAAATTTCTAATGCCATCTTTCTTTATATAAAATTGTTTGCAAATTTAAGTATATTGAATTGATTAAAAAATAAAAAACCCTTTGCATAAATCTACAAAGGGTTTTTTATTAAATATTACTATCCGAGATAACTTTTCAAAATTTTGCTTTTACTTGATTTTCTTAGTCTTCTTAAGGCTTTTTCTTTTATCTGCCTAACACGCTCTCTGGTTAAACCTACCTTTTCTGAAATATCTTCTAAGGTATGCGCTGGGCCGCCATCTAATCCATAATAATAACGTAAAACATCTCGTTCTTTATCACTTAATGTCGATATTACTCTGCTAATTTCTTTTTGTAAAGATTCATTTATCAAAACTAAATCAGGCTCTGGTTCATCATTATTATCTAAAACACCTAAGAGCGTATTGTCTTCTCCTTCGGCAAGTGGCGCATCAATACTTAAATGCCTACCAGATGATTTTAATGCATTTTCTACTTCTGTTACACTTATTTCAAGCAAATTTGCAATTTCCTCGGCAGTAGGTTCTCTTTGAAACTCTTGCTCTAACTTAGCAGATGCGGCAGAAATTCTACCTATGCTACCCACTTTATTTAATGGCAATCTTACAATTCTGGATTGATCTGCCAATGCTTGTAATATAGATTGTCTAATCCACCAAACAGCATAAGAAATAAATTTAAAACCCCGTGTTTCGTCAAATCGCTTAGCTGCTTTTATTAATCCCAAGTTTCCTTCATTTATTAAATCGCCCAATGTAAGTCCTTGATTTTGATACTGCTTGGATACAGAAACTACGAACCTAAGATTTGCATTTACTAATTTCTCTAAGGCCACTTGATCTCCTTCTCTAATTCTTCTAGCCAACTCCACTTCCTCTTGTGCATCTATCATAGATACCTTACTTATTTCATTTAGGTATTTGTCTAATGATTTATTCTCTCTGTTAGTAAACTGTTTGCTTATTTTAAGCTGCCTCATACGCTAATTTTTTTTATTTTGATATTTCTATAAAATAGCCTGCAAAGGTAAGATTTAATTTTTATTTTATAAGCTAAATATTAATTAAATTTACTGCTCATAATGAAATTAAAAATCATCATTCTTGCGGGGCCATATCTATATTTAATGATGCCCTTTTTATCTGCACAAAAAAATGATGATAATATAACATGTATTTTGGTGGAAATTTAGCTAACTATAGCACCTTTTATGCCAATTTTCTATTTTATCACAAAAGAATTATTGCAAACCTATTTTTATACACTAATGCCAATTCTATTTTGCAAAGCAGTCCAAAATTTGCGCCCCCTTCTGCCTTTGTTTTTGATAGTATAAGTATTAATCTAAGGGGTGGTGTATTTTTTATGTCTGTAACTGGCCAAAACGGCCTTATTTTTGATAGAAATTATGCTGATTTCACCAATATTTATCACTTAGTTTATGATAGCAAATCTGATAGTATACTTTACTATTCAATGGTTTTTCCCTGTTTTAGACTATAAATATGCAGACAAAAAAGAGATGTATTTATACAAGGTAGTAACCGAAACTTACTTTATTGAAGACATACTAAAATTTGACAGTAAAAACCTTACTTATAATTATTATTTGATTTAAACCGCCAACTTATGCCATATTTATTCCAGATGTTGGTTATTTTGCAGGGTTTGAGTATCCAAACATAGATTTTAATCTTTTTAACAAAAAAATGTCCCTAGCATAGCTTTAGCAAAAAAAGCCTGTTGCTGCTTAGCATAATAACAATCCACACAGTATTCTAGAGATTTTTATGCACATTAAAATTTATTTTTGTAAAAACCAATCTAAACAAAGCATTTTTTTTAATAAAATTATAAAAAATATTTGGGGGTAAAACTTATTTTTAATGTATTAATGATTAGTGTTAAGCTAAAAATAATTTAAACAGAGATGAAAGATCAATTAAATTGTAATTTAATTACAAAAGCAGTTGCAGGTTTGTGCAGCACAGAAGAGAAAAAATTTTTAGAATCTTGGTTAATCCAAGACCCTCAAAATTCTCAATTTTATGCAGCAATACAATTACAGGTTTCTCAATTTAACCACCAATTACAATCTGTAAAATAAAAAGTGAAATCTATTAACTATATAGATATTGCCAAAAAGCTTGGCAAATCAAATACAGATTTTTCGAATGAAGAAAAGATATTTGAAGAAATATGGCAGGTTTCAAAAGGTTTTAACTTTCCAGAAACAGATATGCAAGGAGCAAAATCTAAGTTATTCAAAAAACTTGACTTTGATTCTTCGCCAATAAAAAAATTAAGTATTTGGAAAAAACCAAGTTCATATTTAGTTGCAGCATCTATTTTATTTATTATAATCACAGCAGGTATTTTAATATTAAAAAACGCTGGTTCACAAAATTATTATTGCAAAGCAGGTAAAACGCAAACAATTAAACTTGCTGATGGCAGTGAAGTACTTTTATACGGCAATTCACATTTAACAGTAGATAAAAATTTTAATTCTTCAAATAGGGACATCCAATTAAATGGCGCAGCACTATTTAATGTAAAACATGGGCTAAATTTGCCATTTATAGTATCGGCAGATCATACAAAAATTACTGTTATAGGTACTTCCTTTTCGCTAAGCAATAGAAAAGAAACTAAACATTTCAGTATAAAAGTATGGCAGGGAATAGTAGATGTTTTCAATCAAGAAGGGCATCAAAAAGTATATGCAGGCATGGAAATAAATACGGCTGAGGAAACGGCATTATTTGAAACAAAAAAAACAAAGGACAGCAGCAAATATTTGGCATTTGAAAACACCGCTATAGAAGATATTATTTTTGAATTAGAAAGCATATATGGCATCAAGCTTTCATATGACATAAAACTTAACAACACTAAAATTTCTATAAGAACGAAAGCTACAAATATCAATGATGTATTAAAGATTTTGTCAGAAACTTTAGAAAACCCTATTGTAATAAAAAAGTAAAAATTGGTAAACTAAAAACCAAATTCATTTATTTTTCGTTACTATAGTGATGAAAAATATATTTATATTATCGTTATTTGTTATTTATATATTGATTTCTTGTAATAACAACAAGCAGCTAACAGTATCATCAAACGAAAAAAATATCGATAATTTTATGCAAGAAAATAAAGACAGTTTGCCAAAAACAGAAGAAGAATGGCTTAAAAAACTAGGCTCAGAAGCCTATGGTGTATTGCGTCAAAAAGGAACAGAAAGACCATACACAGGAACATATGAAAATCACTGGGATTCTGGAACGTATGTATGCAAAGGCTGCAATGCTCCCTTATTTACGAGCGCTACTAAGTTTGATGCTGGCTGTGGATGGCCAAGTTTTTACAAATCTATAGATAGCACAAAAGTTAAAGAAATTATTGATATGAGTCATGGTATGAGTCGAATAGAAGTAGTTTGTGCAAATTGTGGCGGTCATTTAGGCCACGTTTTTGATGACGGCCCAGAGCCTACAGGCCTACGTTATTGTATAAACAGCATAAGTTTGGGTTTTAAATTACAAACAAGGTAAGATTTTTTTTTAAAAACTTTTGGTAATAGTTCGTACTTTTGCAATAATGCCTTATAAAAGATATTTAAATCTATTGCCAATTGTCATCACTCTTTTTGTGCTATTAAATAATGGCTGCAGAAAAGAGAAGTTTTTTAATGGCCCAGCTACCTTGTCTTTTGATACCGATACCGTATATTTTGATACTGTTTTTACAAGAATACCCAATACCAATGGCCCAAGAAGTTTAAATAAACAATTGGTGGTAAGAAACATGGAGAAAAAAAGTGTAAAAACTACTATTCGCCTAGCAGGCGGAACCTCATCACCATTTAGAATAAACATAGATGGAATAAGCACTACTCAAATTAATGATTATGAAATAAGAGGGGGGGATAGCATATTTATTTTTGTAGAATGTATATTAGAGGCTAACAATCTGCTCAATCCAGCCATTATTATAGATAGTATTGTGTTTAATACTCAAGGAAAAATCAGCGATATTAAATTGGCTGCATATGGCTGGGATGCTTACTATTTTAGAGATAGTATCTTGCCTTGCAATAGCATTTGGGACAAAATAGATAAACCCTATGTGATTATAAGCAGCATATTGGTCAATAAAAACTGCAAGTTACAAATAGAAAAAGGGGTGCACATTTATGCAGACCCATACAGCAATATATATGTTTTAGGCACAATAGAGGTAAACGGAGAAAAAGACAACGAAGTGATATTTCAAGGAGATCGTTTGCAATATGAATATAGAGAGCAGCCAGGACAATGGCAAGGCATACATTTATTAAGGGGAAGTTTAAATAATAAAATAAATTATGCAGTTATAAAAAATGCGAGTGTGGGTATCAGGATTGATTCGTTGCCAGAAAACACCAACCCAGGATTGGAAATTAATAATACAATCATACGCAATATGAGTAGTTTTGGTATTATTGGTTATACAGCAGAAATAGTGGCTACAAATTGTCTTATACATAGTTGTGGTTTATATAATGTTGCTTTGGTATATGGTGGTAAATATGATTTTAGACACTGCACAATATTTGGTTCTGCTACCAAATATACCAATCATACAGAACCTGTATTGGTATTAAATAATTTTAGATCAGAGAATGGTGTGGTAACAAACACTTATGACATGGCTTACACCTTTGTAAACAATATTATTTATGGAAGCATAGAAAATGAAGTTTCGCTAGCTTTTATAAATACGCGTCCCCCTACAATTTCAATTTTTGAAAAAAATTTAATCAAGGTAAAAAAGCCAGAGAACTATAACCCCAATAACAATATCATCAACATAGACCCTGCATTTGTTAATATTACAAATAGAAATTTTATGCTAAGTGTGGGCTCTCCTGCAATAAATAAAGGCATTTCAGGCATAGGTGTATTGTTAGATTTAAACAACAAAGCAAGAGATGCCACACCAGATATAGGGGCATATGAATTTTAAACCCTGCAAAAAAAAAATTGCCTTGCAAAAACAAGGCAATTTTTTTTAAGGAGTAAGGCCAATTTATTTATTCGAACTCAGATTCTAAGATTTTTCTTACCTCCACAATAGTTTCTTCTTCTAGAGAAGTTCGTTTTACAAGCTCCTCATTGCTTAAAGCAATAACAGCTTTAGCAGAATCTAATCCAATTGCTTTTAGCTCATCTATAATCCACCCATCAATTTCATTTAAGAATTCTTCTAAGTCAACATCCTCATTTTCATCCACAATATTATCTCTATAAACATCTATTTCGAAACCTGTTAATCTGCCCGCCAATTTTATATTATGGCCACCTTTTCCAATTGCTAAGGATACTTGATCAGAAGCTAGATATACTTCTGCTCGCATTTTTTCATCATCTAATTTTACATTACTAATTTTAGCGGGGTTTAGTGCACGCTGAATAAATAGTGAATTATTGGTTGTAAAATTTATTACATCAATATTTTCATTGCGCAATTCTCTAACTATACCGTGTATTCTACTCCCTTTCATACCAACACATGCTCCAACAGGGTCGATTCTATCATCATAACTTTCTACAGCTATTTTAGCTCTTTCACCTGGTTCTCTCACTATTTTTTTAATGGTTATTAATCCATCCACAATTTCAGGAACCTCTAGTTCAAATAATCTTTCCAGAAAAATAGGTGATGTTCTAGACAACATTATTTTAGGTGTGCCATTATACATTTCTACAGTTTGAACTACTGCTTTTAAGGTTTCGCCTTTTTTATAAAAGTCTGAAGGTATCATTTCGCTTTTTGGTAAAACCAATTCTATTCCATCATCATCCAATACCATTAGTTCTCTTTTCCATATCTGATAAACTTCTCCTACAATTATTTCTCCAACTTTATCTTTGTAACTATTAAAAATTTCATCTTTTTCTAACTCTAACACTTTAGTAATTAAAGTTTGACGGGCTGAAAGTATATTTCTACGCCCGAAATCAGCAAGATAGACTGGTGTGATAGCTTCTTCACCAATTTCGTAATCGTTTTCTAATTTTCTTGCATCGCTAATAGATATTTGCTTGTGCTCATTTTCTACTTCACCATCATCTACAATAAGCCTATTGTGATATATTTCTAAATCTCCGGTTTCTGTGTTTATGATAATGTCAAAATTATCTTCACCATCAAATCTTTTCTTAAGCATATTTTTAAAAACATCTTCTAGAATGTGCATCATTGTGGCACGGTCTATATTTTTAAATTCTTTAAACTCAGAAAAGGATTCTACTAATCCCACTTGAGGTTTTTGGGTTTTTGTTGCCATATTTTGTATATTTATTTTTTATTTGAATGATAAAACAATGGTAGCAGCAACAATATCCTCAAAGTTAATGATTTTTGCTCCTGCCAAAGGTTCTTTTTTATTTGGTTTTGGTTCTATAGTTATAGTATTATCTGTTAATGCTTTCAATATTCCTTCTAGCTGAAATTCTGTTGTTTTTATCAAAAAGTTTCTTCCAATATGTTTAGGAAACTGTCTTAAAAATTTTAATGGCTTATCTGCTCCTGGAGTGCTTATTTCAAATCTAAAAGGGGTTTCATCTTCAGCCATTACCTCATCTATTTGCTTAGAAAGTGTCCGTGTCAATTGAGTAATTGTCCTAAGATTTACAGGACTATCGCCATCAATTGTAAAAGTAGTGGTTTTTGTTTTATCATCTGTTTTAGATTCAATTAAAAAAACACCATCTGTTTGATCCAAAACAGATTGAAACATTGCTGATATTGTATCTTCTATTGTTTTATGCATGCCAATTATATTATCAAAAAAGGGAGCTTTTGGGCTCCCTTTAATAATTTTTTATTTAAAAAGTACTGCAAAAATAAGGTAAACAAATCAAACTTGCAATTATTTACACTAAAGATTTTGTTTTGAAGCAAAAACGTACCTATTTTCGCAAATTCAAAAATGAGTTTCACACAATAAAATAAAATAAATAGCATTGTATATAAATATGAGAAAATATAATAAAATAAATAATATCATCGGATGGGTATTGTTTCTTGTGGCACTAGTGGTTTACACAATTACTTTAGAGCCTTCAGTTAGTTTATGGGATTGCGGAGAATTTATTTCAGCAGCGTATAAACTGCAGGTAGTTCACCCACCCGGGGCACCGTTTTTCTTATTGGTGGGAAACTTTTTTTCTAATTTGGCCTTTGGAAACCCAGTAAATGTAGGTTGGGCAGTAAATATGCTTTCTGCTATTGCAAGTGCATTGACTGTTTTATTTACTTTTTGGATTACAACATATTTTGCAAGAAAAATAAGAGTAGCAATGGGGCAAAATGACCATGACGATATTGTTTCTAAAATTTTAATATTTGGAAGTGGTATAATAGCAGCATTGACACTTACCTTTATGGACACTTTCTGGTTTTCGGCTGTAGAGTCAGAGGTATATGCGCTTTCATCTTTCTTTACTGCACTTACATTTTGGGCAATGCTAAAGTGGGAACGCGTGGCGGATACAGATCCAAAAGCAGACAGATGGTTGGTATTTATAGCCTATATGATAGGTTTGGCAATAGGCACTCACTTGCTTAATTTATTGGTTATTCCAACTGTGGCCATCATGTATTATTTCAAAAAATATAGCTATAGTAGACTAGGTCTAGTTGCTGCATTTGGTGTTGGTACAGGAATTTTATTAATAATTCAAAAAATGCTTATACCTGGCATGCCATGGCTTGCAGCGAACCTAGACTACTTTGCAGTAAACACGATGGGAATGCCTTTTTATACAGGGGCATATATCTTTTTTATAATTATTATAGCTGCATTATCTTATGTTATTTGGTACAGTATTAAAAATCAAAAATATTTTTTAAACCTTGCATTTGTATCCCTTAGTTTTATTATTTTTGGTTATAGCTCATACACTATGGTGGTGATAAGAAGTGCTGCAAACCCTGCAATAGATATGAATAATCCTGAAGATTTATTCAACCTTTTAAGTTATATTAATAGAGAACAATATGGTGATAGACCGCTTGCCAATGGCCCTTGGTTTAATTCTGTGCCAGACAATATAGAAACTATAAAAGAAGAGTTTGCATCAAATGAAAACGCAGGAGAATATATAAAAGTGAGAGATAAAAGAGATTACACATTTCCTGCATCAGAAAAAACCTATTTTCCTAGAATGGGTGATATGAATAAGGAGGGTGGAGATGTTGGTTATAGGTACTGGAGTGGAATGAATAAAGTGAATGAACAAATTAATTTCCAAGAAAATCAATTGCAACAAATGGATCCAAGTTCACCACAATATGCAGAAACAGCTAAAACTATTCAAACTTTAAAAGCAAAAAAACCAACTATGGGCAAAAATTTAAAGTTTTTTAAGGATTATCAACTTAGGTATATGTATCTCAGATATTTTTTATGGAATTTTGTAGGTCGGCAAAATGATAATCAAGCCGATTTAAATAAATTAAGTGAAGATGGAAATTGGATATCTGGTATAGCTTTTATAGATAATCTATTGGTGGGTGACCAAAAATACTTGCCTGCAGAACTTAAGAACAATAAAGCAAGAAATACCTATTATTTTATTCCACTAATTCTTGGTGTAATAGGATTGGTTTTTCAATTAAAAAATAGCAAATCAGATTTTATTGCTGTCCTCACTTTATTCTTCTTCACAGGTATTGCTATTATTGTTTTTTTAAATCAACCGCCATTTGAACCTAGAGAGCGAGACTATTCGCATGTTGGTTCATTTCAAACTTTCTGTATTTGGGTAGGGTTAGGAGTAATAGGGCTAGCCACATTACTTGAACGTAAATTGAATAGTAAAAATGCCGCTTTTGCTGCTTTTGGTATTGCTTTATTAGGTGCACCGGTGCTTATGGCAACCCAAAATTGGGATGATCATGACAGGTCTAAAAGGTATTTAGGAATTGATTTTGCTAAGAATTACCTAGAGTCTGTTGCCCCCAATGCTATCTTATTTTGTAATGGTGATAATGATACTTATCCGCTGTGGTATGCTCAAAATGTTGAAGGAATTAGGCCTGACATAAGAATTATAAACTTAGCATTGTTTCCTACAGATTGGTATGCAGGCTCATTGTTAAGAAAAGTTTATGATTCGGAACCTTTTAAATTGACCATTTCTAAAGACCAATTACAAAGTGGTGCTTGGGATTATTTAAGAGCACAACAAATGCCAGGAATTAAGCAAGATGCATATTATCCTTTAGATAAAGTTGTAGAATTTATGCTTAGCAATGATGAAAAAAATAAATTACCTGTTGGAGATGGTTCTAATGCTAATGTGCTTCCGGTAAATAATTTTATTATAGAAATTGATAGAAATGCAGTGATTAGAAATAAAGTAATTCAGCTAAAGGATACCAGTAGATTACTAGACAAAATGACTTTTGTATATCCAAATACTGGAGGAATGCATAAAGGCCATATTGTTTTAATGGATTTAATTGCACAAAATGCTAAAAACGGCTGGGAGCGTCCTATCTATTTTACAGCCACATCTGGCGGAGAACGTGATTTAGGATTAGGAGATTATTTGCAATTGGAAGGACTTACATACCGTCTTGTACCTATAAAAAGTGATGGACAAGGAAGAATGTTTGCAGATGAAATAATGTATAAGAACATAACAGAAACCTTTAAATGGTTTGGAATTAAAGAGAAAGCAAATTTCTTTGTTGATGAAAAAGCATCTTATGTGCCCCACTCGTTGCGAGCTACAACCTATGAATTAGCAAGAAAATATACTGATTTATATTTGCAGCAAAATAGTGATTCTCTTGCAAGATTTACAAATGAAGCACTCTCCAACAAACAAAAAGCAGTAAAATTACTTGATAAATTAATGCTTGAGGTGCCTGAAGATAAACTGCCATTTAATCGCCCTGAATTAAAACTATATTACGCCCTTACCTACCTAGATTTAGGCGAAATAGACAAAGGAAGCAAAATGTTGAAAGAGGTTTCTAATTATTGTGTACGTTTTGGTAAATTTTATAAAAAGCAAAAAGGAGCCTACAAAGATTATGGAGCATATATGATTAGTAATCTTTATAACAAAATAATATCTGAAGCTATAAACACTGCAAAAACAAAGGGTTTAAAAGATGTAGAAGCTAAATTGGTGCAAGATCAAGCAGAACTTAATAAGCCTTAAATATGAGTGCAGAAAATACCGAAAATAAAAGTGTTAGTAGTAACAAGTGGCCTTTTATTATTGCAGGAATAGTATTTTGTTTATTTGCTATACTGTTTATGCAAAATAGCGGAAAGGTAGAGTTTGTTTTACTATTTAAAACAATTTCTGCAAATCTTAATATTTTAGTTTTTTTTAGCTTCTTTTTAGGGCTTTTATTTGGACTTTTTTTAATGCTGCCTGGCAAATACAAAAACTTCAAGGAAAAACGTGCCTTGAAAAAAGAAATTGAAACATTGAAGAAAACCAATATTTAAACTGTCTATTTTTTTTATATTTAATATTTATGTCTACAAAAACATTTGATTTTATAATTGCAGGTGGAGGTATCGTTGGGTTAGCCGCTGCACATTATCTTCTAGAAAAGAACTCAAAAGCCAGGGTCTTGGTAATAGAAAAGGAAGAGGCTCCTGCAATGCACCAAACTGGGCATAATAGCGGAGTAATACATAGTGGTATCTATTATAAGCCGGGAAGTTTAAAAGCAAAAAACTGTATTGAGGGCTATCATTTATTAATAGATTTTTGCACAAAACATGAAATTCCTTTTGAACTTTGTGGAAAAATAATAGTAGCTACTCAACAAAACGAATTGGATGCATTAAAAACTGTTTATGAAAGGGGGATAGAAAATGGGCTAGAAGGACTGCGCTATTTAGAACCAAATGATATTAAAGCGATAGAACCATTTGCGGCTGGTATTAAAGGAATTTGGGTGCCTCAAACGGGTATTGTAGATTATAAAGAAGTGGCGAAGAAGTATGCCTCTGAAATTGTGAGACTAGGGGGACAAATAAATTATAATGAAAAGGTAACAGCTCTCATAGACCATACTGATGAGGTTTCCGTAAAAACAAGTAAGTTGAGCTATAAGGCAGGTAAGTTCATTAATTGCGCAGGCCTTTTTTCTGATAAAATTGCATTAATGCAAATACCTGAATTGAAAGTGCGCATAATTCCATTTAGAGGCGAATACTATGAGCTAAAAAGTGATAAGCGTTACATGGTTAAAAATCTGATTTATCCTGTTCCAGACCCCTCGTTTCCATTTTTGGGAGTTCATTTTACCCGCAGATTAGATGGTATGATTGAGGCAGGTCCAAATGCAGTTTTTGCCTTTAAACGTGAAGGATACAAAAAAACTGATTTTAGTTTATCTGATGTTTGGAATGCCATTTCTTGGAAAGGTTTTAGATTAGTGGCAATAAAATATTGGAGAACCGGTTTGGGAGAATTTTACCGATCTTATAGTAAAAGCGCATTTACAAGGGCTTTACAAAAACTGATGCCGAGTTTACAAAAATCAGACCTTATCGCATCAGGTTCTGGTGTGCGCGCTCAAGCTTGTGAACTAAATGGTGGACTATTGGATGATTTTTATATTATTCAACAAGGGGCTTGTATTCATGTGCTGAATGCCCCCTCTCCAGCTGCTACAAGCTCTCTTGCAATTGGTAAAAAAATAGCAGCGCTAGCAAATAATGAAATAATCTCTTTGTCAGAATAAAAAATTAATTAAAAAGACAATATCATTTTTCCACCTGCAATTTAGCATAAAATTTCTGATTTTCATTGTTCACTTCTATGAGGTAAATACCTGCCAGCAAGTGTTGGGTGTTTATTTTTATAGTTTTTGCACCCTGCCAAATCATTGTTTTTACTAAAACTCCTTGGCTGTTGTAGATATGGATTTGTGCATGTTTAGGTTCATCTTTTAATGTTAATATAACCTCCTCTTTTGCAGGGTTAGGATAAACCAACAAACCTTCATTTACCTTATCCACTTTCTCCACCGCATCATATTTGTCACACCTATTATTGAAACACCCATTTTTATCCAATTTGAGCAAGGCTGCATAAGGAGTGTTTTGGCTAAAGCTATCCTTAAAACTAACAGCACCACTCAATAAAAAACCACTGTCTGGCATCAGGGTTATGTGTTTGACTTTCATACCGGTGCAAGTGCTGTCATTTTGATATACATCTATTTCTCTATACCAAACCACATTGCCATTAAAATCAATTTTTAACACAAATGGAAACATTTTATTGTTAATATAAGGTTCTACAAAAGGTACTCTATCATAAGCCTTATGGGATGTATTAAAATCGCCAGCCAATACAATACCATCCTTGGTGTATGTGAGATATTTGAATTCTCTATGGATGGATTTATCTTGAAGGTTAGATGTAAAATTACGGCTTGGTTCTTTATTTAATCTTTCCATTATAATAATATTTTTTGCCACTAAAATAATGTAAAAAAAAGGCATAAGCAAAATGATAAATTTAAAAATAACTTTACTCCCTGCCTAGCGTTAACACTTCTCATTATTTTAATCTTCATAATGACTCAGCAAATTAAATTTACTTTTCGCAACATAATAAAAACCAGAAATTAAGTAGAGATATTTCTCTTCACAGCTTGCGATGTTATAAGGCTTGGTATGGTGTTTCTGTAAATTAAATTTGATTTGCTGAAAAGTATATTTCAAAAAGCCCCTTGGCTCATGTGCTATATGCTAACATGCCCTTCTATGGGCCGGGAGAGCCCGTTTTAGCAGTTTTAGCTCAAATAAACCCTATTTCTTTCCATAATTATCACCTTCTGGAATGTAGCGCTTGTAATTTCTTGATACAACACAAAAGTAGGCACTATTTGTTAGTTTTTGTTAGTACAAGTTGCTAAATTTGCGCGAGTGGAGCTAGTGGGAATAGGTGACTTTTTTGGAGTTGCAACTCAATATAAATTCAAGGCCAAGAAAAATTAGTTTTTCTTCTCCTTCTGAGTTATTTTTAAACCATCAGGTTGCATTAGTAACTTGAATTTACTAATGAATTAAAATATGGAAAAATTACAAATTTCAATAAAGCAAAAAAGATTTCTAATTGGTTGGATTTCTATGATTTTATTTGCGCTGCTTGTTAATGTAGTTAAATTGATTTGACAATTAAAATACGCTGTCTTTGTTTTAACAGTTTAATATAAAGATGTGTTATATGAAGGATAACCTAAAACAAACCCTCCTTGATGTTTTATTTACAAATTTACCAAATCGATTAGCAAAATCAAATTATTAGCATGATAGTTGTGTAACAAATTTATAATGCAAATGATAAAAAACAACTTTAGATTAATTTTGGGTATAATGATTGGTTTTGTTGTCAGCTATTTGGCAATTACAAAACTAAATCAAAAAACAGAGACAGTATCTTCGGATATTATTATAGAAAGGATAAAATCTGTAAAAAAAATTATTGTAACAGAAGGATATTTTTCAGAAGTTTATAGTTTCAAAGAAGCATCCAAATATTTTTACAACCTAATATCATTTGAAAAAAGGGCTTTACTATTAATAAAGGGTAAAGTTCAGATAAGCTACGATCTTACAAAAATAGAATACGAAACAAATGCAATATTAAAAACTATTTATATTAAAAATATTCCGCCAGCAGAGATAAATATTTCGCCCAGCATAAAATATTATGATTTGCAAGAAAGCACTTTTAACACATTTGAAGTAGAAGATTATAATAAATTAAATTCAACAGCCATAGACAGATTAAAAATCGAAATTGAAAAAAGCGATTTAAAAACTATTGCAAAAAACAACCTAAAAACTGCATTAGAAGACATGCAGTGGGTGGGCAAAGAATTAGGATGGAAAGTAGTTTATAAGAACTGAATAAATCAAAATTAAAATAAGCAGATTAAACCTTCGAATTCTCTAAAGTAAGAATAGTAATTTCAGGCAGAATGCCAAACCTTCCAGGATATCCTAAATAGCCATACCCTCTATTAACATACAAATATTGCTTACCTGACTGATAAAGTCCTGCCCATTCTTTATACAAATACTTAACTGGACTCCATTTAAAATTTGCTGTTTCTATGCCAAACTGCATACCATGTGTGTGTCCACTTAGGGTTAAGTCAATATCGGGATATAAGGGCAAAATTTCTGCTTGCCAATGCGTGGGGTCATGGCTCATTAATATTTTTACTGCCGCATCATCCGCTCCAGTTTTTGCTTTCTTCACATCACCTAAAGTAGGAAACCTACGCTTGTGAGCGCTCCAATTTTCAACACCTATAATGGCAATACTATCATTACCTTGAGTAATAATCTGATGTTCATTGAGTAACAAATTCCATCCCAAATTTTTATGCACTCTCAATAAATCAGAATGATTCTTTTGATACGCCTGCTCACTATTCCAAGAAACATAGTTGCCATAATCATGATTACCTAGAACAGAGTAGACACCAAAATCTGCTTTTAACTTATCAAAAACTGTTAAATAATTAATCATTTCTGCTGCAGTATTATTCACTAAATCACCAGTAAACATTATAATATCTGGTTTTTCTTTCATCAGCATTTCTACCCCACCAAAAACAGCAGTTTTATTCCAAAAACTTCCTGCATGAATATCACTTATTTGGGCAATTTTAAACCCATTAAATGAGTTTGGCAAATTCTGTAAATAAATTTTCTCTCTTCTAACCCTATAATCGTGTGCACCAGAAATAATTCCGTAAGACATAGCAAGAGCGGGAGTAGCTGCAATTAGTGTTCCTGTTTTTAATAAAAACTGTGAGCGACTTAATCCTATTTTTTCTTCTAATTGGGGTTTTTCGAAACTGTTTTCTACTTCAATCACCTTATTTTTTCTAGTAAAAAAGCCGTAAATAGAGCGCACAGAATACCTTAAAAAAGCTTGTAAATCATTAAAAATTAGCCATAAAACAAAAACAAATTTTACCATAAACCATAAAAAGAATATAGCCAGAAGAAAAGAATACGGAAAAAGACCTGTAAACTGCGAGTATTTTTGCCTTATTAATGTAGTAATAACATAACTTAAAATATTTATCACCCAAAATGCTATAAACACTACTTTTTGAAATCCCTTCCTCTTGTTTTTAAGCAATGATTTAACACCAGTAAAGACATAAAAATCTAATAATAAAGTGAAGCCAAGCGTAAACAAATTAAAATACAAAGCACCAATACTTTTTATGATAGAACCACCCATATATGTGCAACAAATAAAAAACCATATTAGCTTAGAATGGTTAATTAATAGATAAAGCAAATATATTATCGATGACAAACCCTCTAACAGTATCATTTAACAATTTTTTTATTTCGCTTGCAGCCAATAATAATAAAGTATGGTTTGATGAAAATAGAAAAATTTATGAAAATGAAGTAAAAAAACCTTTCGAAGCATTTATTTCACAACTTATCATTGCACTAAAACCGCATATAAAAGATTTAAACTTAAATGCAAAAGACTGCATTTTTAGAATAAATAGAGATATCAGATTTTCAAAAGATAAAACCCCTTACAAGCTTAATAGATCTGCGGCAATTTCTGCCAATGGAAAAAAAGACATGTCGCCAACTATGGTATATATAGAATTGGGGCCCGAACAAGTCAGGCTTTATAGAGGTATTTATATGCCAGAAAAAGCAGAAATAGCTAAAATAAGAAACCATATAGCTAATAATTTAGAATTGTTTAAAACCGCCTATTCAAGCCCAAATTTTAAAAATACATTTGGGGCCATTAGGGGCGAAAAAAATGTGAGAATAGAAAAGGAATTACTTTTAGCAGCGAGTATTGAACCTTACATATTAAATAAACAATGGTATTTTTATACTGAAATGTCTGAAAAAATGGTTTATAACTCAGACTTAATACCCCATTTAGTAAATCAATTTTTGGCAGCAACACCTGTAACAAATTTCCTTGTAGAGGCCTTGGCAAGTGATTGGCAATAAAAATTTATTGAAAAAGGTTTTACATTAGTTTTTGATAAGCTTTCCACCACCTGTCTGGCAATTCATCTTGACATGCTTTAAGATAGTCTGCGTGGCTGCAACTTATATAATTTTTATCGTTTTTTTGCCCATCAATTTCTAACCACCATCGCTCGCTAAAGTGACTTTTAAGAAAAGTTAACGTGTGTTTACCATTCATAATTGGAGTGTGATAAATAGAAAAATTCTTGCTTTCTGCATCAGGCGAATCATACCTTCTATTCATAAACCCTTGTAAAAAATACCAAATTAATTGAGCTCCCAAATTGGATGCTGCTTCATTATCATTAAAATTTAGTCCGAAAATAAGAAACGAACTCACTTCATTACTTATTCCACCATATCTAGCAATCCTGCAAGCCTCATCAGAGGTGAATCCATTTGGTAAATCATGCAACCAATTCATCTCTGCGCCTTTAATACTTTTCATATCAAAACTTATCAAATTGGCACTTCTAAAAATAGGCTCCACCTCTGCGGGTGCATCTCTATACATTCCTAATCTTATGACATCAAAACACATTTCGTTCATGTAAGTTTCTATCATGTTAGATAAATAATGAGCCTGCACACCAATGCTTGTCACATTGAATAAATAATTTGGTTTATGCAGTATAATATTCCTTAGTGTAGAGCCAATTTCTAAGTTGATACTAGGCTCAACACGCACTATTTCTAACAATTTACTTGAATAATTTTGATAAGCTAAGTGCTGATAGTAGCTATAATCATACTTATCTGACATTATAATTGGTATAATTTTAAATTGCAATAAAATTTCCATAACCTGCATTATTCCATAGCCCATATTATTTTCGTCATCAGCCGCTTTTAAATTTCCTAAATCTACAATGCGCACTGCACCCGCGTTGTCTGAGAGTTGATAGAGGGCCTTGCGAATAGCATTTGCATTGTTGCCAATCCCAATTAATGCAATTTGTGCATCGTCCAAATCTGGCAAATGCCCAGTATTAATTTTTATTTGCTTAGCAATGCTGCCCTCTGCTTGCAAGGACAAGATAGCCCTGTCTGAAATGGGATTAAAATACTCTTTTAGCATGATATGCAATGATAAAATAATTAAAATTACTATCACATAAAAATTATGCTCAAATATTATTTTGTCTATTTTTATCTACAATATTTTTATTCTATCAAAAGTTTTTACAATAAATACTTTAAATTGTTTTATTTTGTGATGTTGTGAATATTGTAATTGGTGCAAATGGTTTAGTGGGCTTATATTTAGTGGCAAAACTGCTAAATGAAGGAGAAGAGGTTACTTGCTTAGTGCGCAGCCAAGTAGTTGCAGATGAATTACATCTTGCCTTACAAATAAAAATGAAAGTAAATTTGGCTACTTTAGCAAAAATAAAATATGTGCACGCAAATATATTAGATTATCCAAAATTAGAAGAATGTTTTGGTAAAGACGACCACATTTATCATCTTGCTGCGCTAGTTAGCTTTAATGAACAAGACAAAACTTTACTCTTTGAAACCAATATAGAGGGAACTGCAAATGTTGTTAATGCTGCATTAGAAAAAAAAGTTAAAGTCCTTGCATACATTAGCTCTGTTGCTGCGCTTGGTAGACAAAATAATCAAACCATTGTTACAGAAGATCATGATTTTATCCATCACAACAAAAATAGTAATTATGCAATAAGTAAATATTATGCAGAGTTAGAAGTGTGGCGAGGAAAAGAAGAAGGGCTAAATATTGTTGTTGTAAATCCAACTATCATACTAGGTTATGCCATAAAAGGTCAAAGCTCAGCATCAATTTTTACTAAAGTTAAAAATAAATTTAAGTTTACCTCTGATGGTGTAAATGGTTTTGTAGCTGCAGAAGATGTAGCTAATTGCCTTTATCTATTGGTAACCAAAAAGATATTTAACCATCGTTTTATTCTAAATGGAGAAAATATGAGCTATAGCAAACTGTTTTCTTTAATTGCAAATGAAATGAATTTAAACTTTTCGCGTTACTTATTAAAAAGATGGATGAAATGGCCTGCTATAATATTGGCAAAAATATGGAGCTTGATAACTCAAAAGACACCATTTATTAGTGCAGAAATTATTGAAACAGCCTTAGCAAACAATCAATATTCCAATGCTAAAATAACTGCTGCCATTGCTTATGATTTTATGCCCATTGAGAAAGCTGTGAAAAATACTGTTAATATTATGTCATAAATTTGCAATAGATTAAAAAAAATTAATACAATGCACAACTTTTTACCATATTTTTCGTCTAACTAATAAATTGGAATACATTTTGAAATAAATATAGAAACCATGAAGGCTAAAAAAAACATACAAGTCCAAGCCGTTAGAAAAGGTGTTACAAAACCAACCCATAGCAGTGATAAAGGTGCAATACCTGGCGCTGCTGGTGTATAACATCTTTTTGATAGTTGCATAAAATAAAGTCACTAAAGGCTGCATTACCTTTTGTTGCCAATAAAACTAAATTACAACCTGCAGTATTGATGAATTGGCTTTGGGAAAATTTATAAAAAAAATCTTTGGGAATTTTGGTTTACAAAAATTATAGTATTTTTGAAAAATTAATATTAAAAAAAATCCCATGCCAAAAAAAATCTTCTGCATTATTTGTGGCGGCAAATCACCCGAACATGAAATTTCTATAATCTCAGCAAAAAATATTTTACACGCTTTAGATCTTAACCTCTTCGACCCTGTGATTATTGGAATAAGTAAAACAGGACAATGGTTTATTCTGCCAGAAAAAGACCTCAATATAGATAAACTAAATATTGGAGAAAACGAAACACATGAGCCTGTTTTATTACAAGCATTTGGGGACAAACCAATCTTAATGAAACGAAATGCAGATATTGGATTTAAACCCGATGTCGTTTTTCCAATTACCCACGGGGTTTTAGGAGAAGATGGATGTATACAAGGTGTTCTAGAACATCTTGGTGTACCCTATATTGGCCCGGGTGTTTTGGGCAGTGCAATAGGAATGGATAAAGATATTACTAAAAAAATAGTGTCTCTGGCTGGCATAGCTGTTAGCCCAAGTTTTACTTTTTATAAAAATGATAATATAGACGTTAATGAAGTAATCAGCACATTAGGATTGCCACTTTTTGTAAAACCAGTAAATATGGGCAGTGGTGTAGGGGTAATAAAGGTTGAGGGCAGGGAGCAATTATTAACAGCTATTAAAGATGCTTTTGTTTTTGATAAAAAAATATTAATTGAAAAAGCGATGATTGGGCGTGAAGTAGAAACAGCCGTTTTAGGCAATAATAATCCCGTAGGAACAAGGGTTGGCGAAATTATAGTTTCTAATGGTTTTTACACCTATGAAAATAAGTATGAAAATGATAATGCGCAAGTAATAATACCTGCAAATAATCTAAGTGATAAAAGTATGCAAATTATTACCAATCTTGCGCTAAAGGCATATAAAGCACTGCAGCTTGATGGATTGTCGCGGATAGATTTTTTTTATGAAGATGATAACCATATTTATTTAAATGAGGTAAATACACTACCTGGTTTTACTAATATTAGTATGTACCCAAAACTTTGGCAAGATGCTGGATTAGATTTTACAACATTACTTAGTTCATTGGCCAAATTTGCAGAAGAACGTTTTAACGAGAGAAATGCCTTTAAAACTACCCGATAAGTTTAATCAAAAAAAAACTTTTTTTAACTTATTAAGCAATAACTATGTCATTGCTATAGTGCTGCTTCTTATCCATATTCCTTTTATTAATGCAGACCCTTTTGTGCTGCTAGATAATAGCAGAGGTGCTTTTACAGACGAAGGTTTATACCTTTATCAAATATCAAACTATTTAAAAGGATTTGGATTTGATATCAATGGAAGTGACGGTTTTTTAAAAACGCCTATTTATAATCTCTTAGTTGCGCCTTTTCATCACTTTTTTGGCATATTGGGTGTTAGATTTATTTGCCTTTTTTATTTTATTATTGCAGTTTTACAACTTTTAAAAAACAGCTTTTTTAGATATAAGCTTTTAGTTATTTTGCTAATATTGAGTCTTCCAACAATTTTTTTTCATATTCATTTAGCAATGGCCGAAATATTGGCTATAAGTTTTCTGATTATTTCTTTTCAAACATTATTTAGCGTTCAGTTAGACAAAAAATATTGGAGTTTGGTTTATTTTTTATTTGCTATTGGGTGCAAGATACAATTTGCTTATTTATTGTTTTTGCTTCCACTATATATTATTTATTTACCTTCTCTTAGCCTAAACAAACACAGGAGAGCTTTAGTTATTATTTTACTTTTAGTATTATCAACTCTTATATTTCTAATATTAAACTGGCAATCATATTGTTATATCATTTCTAATCAGTCTCAAGGAAAATTTCAAGAATTTGGACACCTCCTACTTAGGTTAAAAATTAACCTAACATTTATTTTTCAAAACATTTATAACAAATTGTTTCTAATATTTTTTTTACTATTGCTATCTGCCTATTTATTTTTAAGTTTTTCGAAGAAAATAAAATTTAAACCAATACTACTATTATTGGGCTTTTGGCTTTTGATAGAATCACACAAACTGTTTTTAATTTATCTTCCTCAGCGGTATCTATTTAGTTGGTTTTGTGCAATTGGACTATTGTTTTATTATCTTTTTTATGAAATACTATCATTCAGCACAAAAAGTAAGTTTGTCTTATTAGGCATTAATATAATTCTGTTTTTTGCTTGCATTTATCAATATTTATTTTACACCCAAACCATTAATCATCAAGTTAATAATGCCCAAGAAATAGTGAAAAAATATGCCAAAAATAGCACTGTTATAGCTGGACCTTGGGCGCCAAGTTTAGGCCTAGACTTACCTAATAAAACATCTACGGCTTGGTTTAATTATTATGAAAACACCACTTTATGGAACAATGAAAATTCTCTTATTATAGCAGAAACAAATTTTGCAGACAATGACAGTGTTTTTATAAAAAGATTGGATGCTAAGCTTCAACTAATTATGATAGATAGTTTTATAATTAAAGATTGGAAAATAGGGGTGTTCAAATTAACACAAATAACACCTAAAATCCTTGTTTTTAACAGTGAAGCTTGGAAACAATATTGAAATTATGCTCCATCTAAAGAAAAAAATCTGTTTATTATTTCTTTTCTAACAATTATCCCAGCATTTCCTGGTAGGCATCTGCATCCATAAGTTGGTCTAACTCTGAAGGATTATTCATTTTTATTTTTATCATCCATCCATCTGTATAAGGATTACTATTTACATTTTCAGGATTGGTTTCTAAACTTTTATTAAAAGAAATAATCTCTCCACTAAGGGGCATAAACAAATCTGAAACTGTTTTTACCGCCTCTACTGTGCCAAAAGTGGACTCCTTTTCTAAAGTTTCTCCTTCTGTTTCTATCTCAATAAAAACGATATCACCCAATTCACCTTGGGCAAAATCTGTGATACCAATTGTAGCAATGTCGTTTTCTACACTCACCCACTCGTGGTCTTTGGTGTATTTTAAATTTTGTGGAATATTCATATTTATGTTTAATGTTATTTATTTGTAATAAATTATTTTTGCCAAGGTACTTAATTTTTCTTTTAACTCTGGTCTAGTAACTATAAAATCAATAAAACCATGCTCTAACAAAAACTCCGCACTTTGAAAACCTTTTGGTAAATCTTTACCTATTGTTTCTTTTATTACCCTAGGGCCTGCAAATCCTATTAATGCCTCTGGTTCTGCAATATTAAAATCGCCTAGCATAGCAAAACTTGCGGTAATACCACCTGTTGTTGGGTCTGTTAACAACGAAATATATGGTATTTTGGCTTGAGCCAATAAAGCCAATTTTGAAGAAGTTTTAGCCATTTGCATTAAAGAAAATGCTGCCTCTTGCATTCTAGCTCCACCCGTTTTGCTTATAATCAATAGGGGCTGTTTATTTTCTCTTGCATGGTCTATAGCCCTGCCTATTTTTTCTCCCACTACGCTGCCCATACTTCCTCCAATAAAATCAAAGTCCATGCAGGCAACAGTCCAATCCAATTCATTAATTTTTCCAGTAGCTGTGCGCACTGCATCTTTAAGACCAGTGTTCTCCATTGTGGTTTTTATCCGCTCTGTGTATGCTTTGGTATCAACAAAAGTTAGGGGATCGCCCGAAACAATGTTGTCAAAAAGTTCAATAAATTCATTGTTGTCAAAAAGTAATTTAAAATACCCTGCGCTATTTAACCTAACGTAGAATCCGCAAGAGGTGCAAACATTAAAATTGAGTTCAAAATCTTTTTGAGGAGTAACCGTTTTACATCGTTTGCACTTATACCACAAGCCATCTGGAGTAGCCATTTTGTCTTGTGTTTTGGTAACAATATTTTCTTTTACACGTTTAAACCAGCTCATTTTTAATATTTTTAATTATATATTTTAGCTTAAGCCAAATCTATGCTTTTGTCTAAATAGACATCTTGTATTGCATTAAGCAGCGATATACCTTCCTTCATAGGCTTTTGAAAAGCTTTTCTTCCAGATATTAGCCCGTGTCCACCAGCTCGCTTATTAATTACTGCTGTAGATACAGCTTCCAAAAGATCAGTTTCTCCTGTACTTGCTCCTCCACTATTTATCAAGCCTTGCTTTCCTAAATAGCAATTTGCTACTTGATACCTTGTTAAGTCTATTGGATGATTAGAAGTTAAATCTGCATAAACTTTTTTATCTGTTTTACCATAGTTTATTGCAGTGTAACCGCCATTGTTGGTTGGCAATTTTTGTTTTATTATATCAGCTTGTATAGTTACACCTAAATGATTGGCTTGTGCTGTAAGATCTGCTGCTGCATGATAATCAATTCCATCTTTAACAAACCCACTATTTCGTAAATAACACCATAAAATGGTTGCCATTCCTAATTCGTGTGCCCTTTCAAAAGCTGTTGCCACTCCTTGAATTTGTCGGGTACTTTCATCAGATCCAAAATAGATAGTAGCACCCACGGCAGTAGCGCCCAAATTCCATGCTTCATCTACAGACCCAAACATAATTTGGTCATACTTATTGGGGTATGATAAAAACTCATTGTGATTAATTTTTACTATAAACGGAATTTTATGTGCATACTTTCTGCTACAAGAGGCCAAAACGCCAAAAGTAGATGCCACAGCATTACAGTTCCCCTCTATAGCTAATTTTACAATGTTTTCTGGATCAAAATAAATGGGATTAGCAGCAAATGACGCACCCGCACTATGCTCTATTCCTTGATCTACTGGTAATATAGAAACATATCCTGTATTGGCCAATCTGCCACTTCCATAAATGCTGCTCAAACTTTTTAAAACCTGTGGTGAACGATTGCTTGGCCCAAAAGACTGATCTATAAAATGTGGCCCTGGAGCCATTATCAAAGATTTATCAATTGTTTTGCAGGTATGATTTAATAAATTTGAGGCTTCTGCGCCTAAGATATCAGCAATTTTTGACATGTAATTTTTTTGTAATTGAAGCGCAAAATTACATTATTTGGTCAAAATTTCAAATTTATATTATTTTATGTGCTTTTTATTGATAGATAAATAGATACTATGGCCTGTAAATTAGTTTTTGAACAGACGTTTGCTCATTTTTTGCCTCTATTTTTACCAAATAAACGCCCGAGACTATTTGTAATCCTTTTAAATCTATTACTGTGTTATTATCCTGATTTGCCGCCATTTCTTTCTCATATACAATTGCACCTAAAATATTCGTTATCACAATTTTATAATTGTTTGTAGCATTATAACTAATAGTAATATTTTGATTACTAGGATTTGGGTAAATAGAAAAGTTTGGTTTTTCTGCACTTATTTTTATAGCAAATAGAAAAATAACCAGAATAAATATATACTCGATTGCTTTAAAATTGTTTTTTGTGTTCATGATTTTAGAAATTTATAGCTACCAGCTGCAATACACCAAATAGTATACCACAAATAAATTGCTTAAAATTTTCGTGGTTTATATTTTCTTGCAACAGCTGCAATAGCAGCAATATGCTCCGGAGTTGTTCCACAACAACCGCCCACCAAATTAACAAAACCATTTTCACAAAAATCTTTTATTGATAGGGCCATAGCCTCTGCACTTTCGTCATATTGTCCAAACTCGTTTGGTAATCCTGCATTGGGATAGCAACTTACAAAACAATTTGCAATTTTTGATAATGAGGCTAAAAATGGGCGCATTTGAGACGCTCCTAAGGCACAATTTAGCCCCACACTTAGCAAATCTGCATGAGCAATAGAAATATAAAATGCTTCTGTTGTTTGACCGCTCAAAGTTCTGCCACTTGCATCAGTAATGGTGCCACTAACCATAATAGGTATCTTTATATTTAATTCTTCTATCAAAGAATTTAAGGCAAATAATGCTGCTTTGCAATTTAAAGTATCGAAAACTGTTTCTACCAAAAGCATATCTACACCGCCATCAATAAGTGCTTTTGCTTGTTCTACATACACTTTTACCAAATCCATAAACCCAACTTCTCTATACCCTGGATTGTTTACATCAGGACTTAAAGAAGCAGTCTTATTTGTGGGGCCAAGCGCGCCAGCAACAAACCTAGGTTTTGAAGGATTTTTTGCGGTAATCAATTCAGCACATTCTTTTGCAATCTTAGCCGACTGAAAATTTAGCTCATAAACATACGATTGCAAATTATAATCGGCCATACTAATGGCATTAGAACTAAATGTGTTGGTTTCAATAATATCTGCACCTGCTTCTAAATATTGAGTATGAATCTCTCTAATAATATCGGGTTGGGTTATAGAGAGAAGGTCATTGTTTCCCTTTTGAGATTTTGTCAACCCTTTTAGATTTCCACAAAAATCTTCTTCCGACAAGGTATGGCGTTGAATCATTGTGCCCATTGCGCCATCTATAATCATTATGCGCTCTTTTAATATATCTTGTATTTGCATTTTTATTACATAATTAACCCTCCAATATAAAAATAAACTGAAAGACCTAATATATCGTTAGTGGTTGTTATAAAAGGCCCAGTAGCAAGTGCCGGGTCTATATTCAGTTTGTTAAGAATCAAAGGAGTAATGGTGCCCAATATACTTGCAAATATAATTACTGAAAGCAGGGCCACGCTCACTGTAATTCCTAAATTGCCTTGCAGATTGCCAGCAAAATTCCATAAAAGGAGCAATATAGCACACACCATCCCATTGATTAATGCCACCAAAAATTCTTTGCCCAATTTTGGCATAATTGTTTCAGAACCTAATGTATTATTTGCCAACCCTTGCACCACTATTGCCGAAGATTGCACACCAGCATTGCCGCCCATTGCCGCTACCAAAGGCATAAAAAATGCCATTTTGGGAAAAGCAGCTAAGGCAGGTTCATAATTGGCAAGTATTGCAGAAGTAAAAATACCACCTGCCAAACCCACTACCAGCCATGGCAATCGAGCCCTAGAGAGTATCCAAACCTTATCTGTAGATTCTATATTTTCAGAAATACCAGAGGCTAATTGATAATCCTTATCCGACTCTTCTTTACTAAAATCTACAATATCATCAATGGTAATGCGCCCTTGCAACCTATCTAAAGCATCAACAACTGGTATCGCATCTAAATCATATTTATACATTTTTGCTGCCACATCTTCTGCATCGTCATAAACATTTACCTTAATTAGGTCTTCGTTTTTTTTAATGATATTGCTTACTTTTGTATTTGCTTTATTTAAAATAATTTCTTTTAATGATACAATACCCAATAATTTATCAAACTCATTTACAGCATAGATAGTATAAATTTTGCTCACATTTTCTGCCTGAGCCCTTATTTCATCAATACATTCGCTAACAGTGTGAGTATAGTTTACTTTAATTAATTCTTTTGCCATCAATCCACCAGCAGAGTTTTCTGGATAGTGAAGCAATGATATAATTTGACCTGCAAAATCTTTATCTTCTAAAAACGAGAGTACTTCATTTGCCTTTTGTGTAGGCAATTCATTTATTAAATCTACAGCATCATCAGAGTCTAATTTTTCTATAAATCTAATAGCAATTTCTTGGGCAGTATACCCTTTAAAAAATCGTGCAAGAATATCGTCATTTAAAGATCGTACAACATTTACTGAAGCCTCATCGTCTAGCACATCTATAATATACTTAGCATTCTCTAGTGGTATGTCATAAAAAATATCCGCAATATCCTCTGGATGAAAATCATTGAGAATAGAAAGAACATCTGCAGCAATTTTATGCTCACATGCCTCTTGCAAAAGCAGGAGTTGTTTTTTATCTATTCTATCAGAAATCATTTAATTTGATAAAGCATTTCACTAAGGTGAATGAATTGGGCAAAGTTAAGTTGTTCTGGTCTAAATGTAAAGTAAGTTTTATCCTCAAGTTTATCTATTTGATAAGTGGCTAAACTATTGCGTAACATTTTTCTTCGCTGATTGAATGCTGTTTTAATTACATTTTTATAATATATGTATGGAATAGGCAGCGAAAAATTCTCTTTTATACAAGCAGATATTACTCCAGACTTTACCTTTGGTGCTGGAAAAAAAGCACCTTCATTTACAGTAAATTCATACTTTGTGTCGAAATAAGTGCTTAATAAAACAGACAATATTCCGTAGGTTTTAGAACCTTCTTTTGCACACAAGCGTTCTGCAACCTCTTTTTGAAACATTCCTGCAAAATGTACAATTTTTGGAATATTGTCTAATATCTTAAACACTATCTGAGAGGAAATATTATATGGAAAATTACCAATTACTGAAATTTTATTTTCTAAAATTGAAAGGTCATACGTTAAAAAATCTGCTAAAATAATTTGTTCTTTTATTGCCGGATAATTAGCGTGCATGTATTCAATACTTTCTGAGTCTATATCTAGCGCAATCAACTTTTTACCCTGTTGATTGACTAAATACTTGGTCAACACCCCCTTGCCACATCCTATTTCAATTGCGTGGTTAATTTCAATATTTGCTTGCAAAGAGGCAACTTTTTGTGCAATTTTTTCGTCAGTTAAAAAGTGCTGTCCTAAATGTTTTTTTGGTGCAACCATAATGCTGGGGTTAATTATATTTTTTGCCTTTAAGCTGGCAACAAAGCTAATGGTTTATTTTAATGTACCATAAAACATTTAATTTTTGGCACGATTTTAGTAAACATCATAACATAATATAAATCTAATACCATGAAAAAAATTTTTTTAACACTCCTCGTTTCAAGTTTCATCGCTGGCGTATCAGCACAACCTAAGAAACCTGTAAAAAAGAACTCTTCGCCTACCATAACAAAGCCTATAACTGTTAAATTAGCAGCAAAAGACTCTTTAGGAAACATTATTTTTGAAAAAGTAGTGCACGATTTTGGAAATATTCCACAAGGTGTGCCAGCCACTTTCACTTTTAAGTTTACCAACACCAACCCAAGTTCTGTAACTATTAATCATTGTCAAGCTTCTTGCGGATGCACTGCTCCAAACTGGACTAAAGAACCAATACCTTCTGGTGGCACTGGAATAGTAGCTGCTACTTATAATGCAGCCTCTGTTGGGTCATTCAACAAATCTATTACTGTGCAAACAAATTTAGGAAGTATTACCTTAACTATTTCTGGAGTGGTTATTGGAACACCAACTGAGCCAGAACCATCACCAATAAAAATAGGCGGACAAGGATAGTAGCCATAGGCTGTTTATTTAAGTACCCGTTTATTCAAAAAAGAGTTTGAAAGTATTGTTACATTCAAGCTCTTTTTTTTACTATATTAACCATTAATCAAAATTTATGTATAAATATATAATCCTTTGTTTCTCAATTCTTATATTTTCTTCATTTAAAATATGCAATCCTGATGAACACATCTCCTTTGATAAAAAAACCCACGATTTTGGGAACATTACCCAAGGGGTTCCTGTTAGTTCCATTTTTGTGATTTCTAATATTGGTGAAGAAGATGTTTTAATAAATAATATCAAAACACAATGCGGCTGCACTTCTCCAAATTATAGTAAAACACCAATCGCAAAAAGTGGCAAACAAAATATTACAGTGGGGTTTAATGCAGTAGTGGCAGGTTCATTCACAAAAAAATTAACTGTAGAAACTAATTTTGGGGAGGTAGAATTAATTATAAGAGGCAATGTTATTGCAAACTAAAATTCCAAAGGTTATCCTCTTTTTATTGGTTACCATATTAAGCCAAAACCTTTTTAGCCAAAACCGTCTATTATTTGATGAAGACACCGTTTATTTTAAACCACTTATTGACGGCCAAAAAGTAGAAATTTCTTACAAATTCAAAGTATTGGGCACAGAAAAACTTTATATTCATCAAATATATCCTGGCTGCAGCTGCACCACCCCAATCTACAGTTCTGATACGCTCAATGGAGGCGATTCTGGTAAAATAACACTTCAATTTGATTCAAAAACTTGGGGAGAAGATGGTGGACGACTTGTTAAAAAACACATTTATGTGCTCTATAATGGCGGTAGTCAAGTAATTTATTTTCATGGCGATGTACATTCTAAAGATTCTATTTCAAAAATAAAGTTTGATACCTTGGTTTTTGATTTAGGAAATATCGCACAAAACAGCGCCACTAAATCTTATAAATTTACTTTTACAAATTACAATTACAATCCGGTAATGATTAAGAATATTAAATTTTCTAATTTTCAATCTAACCCTCAATGGTCAAAGGAACTTATTGCCCTAAATAGAATAGGAATAATTGAAGGAAGCTATTCTTTAGGAAAATTAGGTTCCTTTAATGAAAAAATTATAGTAGAAACTAATTTAGGAACCACTTTTTTAACCCTAAAAGGAACTGTTGTATCCTCTGCAATTGAAAGAAAACAAAAGTAAAAATTACCATTTCTATTAAATCAAGAATATTACCATCTTTAATTTTGCTTTTTTGCTACATAAAGATTAAAACCAAATTATTTTAGTAAAAACGTATTTTTAGCTTTGTCCCAATTTTCTATCATCTGTTTACTAAATAATCCTAAAGTACCACCAGTATGCAAAAACAAGACTTTTTTGCCAGAAAAGGATTCTTTTTCTTTCATCATCGCAATGTAGGCTTTTGAAGTATAAATTGGGTCTAGCATAATTCCATATTTGAATAAAACGTCATCAATAGTATCAAAAATAGCCTTGCTTGTTTTGGCATAACCCCCATAATGGGCATCATAAATTACTTTTACAAAAGCAAAATCCTTTAGCAAAACTTCTATTTCAAGCTCGTTTTTCAAAACTGGTACAACAAAAAGTTTTGTATTAAGTTTATATAAATCAATTGCTTTGGCTATTCCCAAAGCAGTTGTACCAGTGCCACTGGCTAAAAAAATAGCATCATAATTTTGTTTTAAACTACTTATAATTTCCATGCACCCTTTATTTGCCAGCTCATGTTTACCACCTTCTTCAAGCACAAAAATATTTTTTTCATTCACTTCTAGCTTTTCTAAAATATCCTTTTTGCTTTTGTAATCTGTTCTAGAAACATAAATTACCCTAGCCCTAAAGGCATCTAAAAAATGCTGATAATGGTTTGATTGCTCACTTTTTTCTCCTCTTGCAACAATAGTAAGTTTAATATCAAACAGTGCACAAACACAAGCGCAAGCAAGAGTGTGATTACTATAGGCTCCGCCAAATGTGATCATTTCAGTAAAATTATTTGATTTGCAATGCGCTAAAACAAACTTTAGCTTTCTCCACTTATTGCCTGATACTATTGGGTGTATTAAATCATCTCTTTTGATATATAATTCAAAAAAATCTGATGTTAGAAACTGTTCAATACTAGCAGATTCATTAAAAACATTAATATTCATTGTTAGTTTAATATTTGTTTAATTGAATGAATGGAAACTGCATGGTATCCTTTTATAGCTTGATTGAATATATCGTTTGCTAATACTTTTCCGCTTTCAGTTTTTACAAGAGCACCGTATAAAGGCAACAAAAACTTTCTTCTTCCTATTTTTTTAAGGTATTCTGTCATGGCAGGATAGGCGGCCTTATATTTTGCATTAATGCACAATTGATACCAATCGCAGGCTATTTCTGCATTTGCAATTCCTGTAAAATGATAAACACTGTCAATGGTTTTTATTTGCAATGTTGAAGGCAATTTTTTTAATGATCTAAAAAAATGAAGCCAATGATGCGTTGTATAATTTTTAGTATTTGGCAAAACATTTCTTCTTAGCCACGTATTTGCATCCATTTCAGCTCTATTTAGCTCACTAGAATTGATTATGGGACAATTTTCTGGCAAGCCATTTTCAAAGATCCATTGATTTATATTGATACTATTTTTCCAAATTGGGTTTTTAGAAAGTAATTCTTCATTTAATAAATTTATAAATTGAGCAGTATTAATAGTTTTAAAAGACTTTTTTAAAAAATAGTTTTTTAAAAAAACATCAAAATTTTTGCGTCCAACGGTTTTTTCAATCAAAAGTAAAAAAAATCTGCCTTTTTCATATGCAATGTCTGTAACAGCATCATCAGGATTTCTGTTTTTTAAGTTTAAATAGAGTTTGGTATCATCATATTGAGTAGTTTTTAAATATGCTATTGTTTTTAAAAGTTCTTGTTTTCCTAATTCTGTGAGCATTTCTGAATACATTTTTCCATAAAGTTGTTCCATTATGCGGCTTTCAAAATAAACTGTAAATCCTTCGTTTAGCCAAAAATCTGACCATGTTTCATTGGTAACAAGATTGCCGCTCCAGCTATGAGCCAATTCGTGCGCTACCAATGAAACCAAACTTCTATCACCTGTAATAATTGTAGGTGTAGCAAAAGTAAGTCTAGGATTTTCCATACCGCCAAATGGAAAGCTAGGTGGCAATATCACCATATCATACCTGCCCCATTGATAAGGGCCATAAAGATTTGCTGCATTACTTATCATATTTTCCAGATCACTAAATTCATATTCACAAGCTGCTATCTGTTTGGGATCTGCATATACCCCGCAGCTATCTCCCAAAGCACTAAATACTAAATCGCCTGCGCATAATGCCATCAAATAGCTTGGTATCGCCTGTGGCATATTAAAATAATACATGTTGCTATCATTTTTAGATTGAGGGTTAATGGCGCTCATTAAAGGCAATACTGCAATATCTGTTTTTATTTTTGCTGCATAAGTAAACCTCACAGCAGGCACATCTTGTAATGGTATCCAGCTTCTTGCTAATATTGCTTGGCTTTGAGTAGATACAAAAGGTAAGGTTTTTCCAAATGTTTGCTCTGGCGTTAGCCATTGAATGGCATCTGATTGTGCAGTAGTCTCATAAAATATTGTTATATTTTTAGTTCTATGTGGAACAATTATTTTTAAGGCTTTTCCTAAAATACTATCTTCTGCCGCATACCAAAATTCTAATTTTTGGTTGGTTTCATCCATTATCTGCATGACATTTAATCCTTTGGTGTCTAATATAATAGATTCTTGCTGCCAATAATGATGGAAATACAGTGTTGCAGTGCCTTTGAATATCTTTTTATTAAAATTAATTTCAAGGTCTAGAAACAAATGCTGTAAAGGGTTTTCTCGATAATTACTATACGAGTGATTATTTATTAATATATTTATTTTGTCATTGTTAATATTATGTTTATTATTGCATGAAAATAAATAAACAAATAATAAATATAATAAATTGAATAGTTTTGCGTTATGCATTTGAAATAATTTTGAACAGTGTTGTTTAATCTAAAAATCGAATATACTTTTGCAAACCTACAATAAAAATTGGTAAGCTATTTGCGATTTTAAATATTGATAGTAAAAAAAAAAATGAAAAAAATGATCTTAACAACCATATTTGTAAGCAGCAGCATATTTGCTATTGCTCAAAATGGAACATGGGGGGGCTCTTGGGGTGAAACTTCAAACGAAAAGCCAAAAAAGGACACAAAGAAAAAAGACAGCAAAGCTGAGCCAGAAAAGCCAGCACCCGCAGCCGAAGAGGTAAAAGACAGTGCCTCTACTGATGGCTATGGCGAATGGGGTTCAGGAGAGTCTAAAGATAATGGCTGGGAAGGTGGCGGCAAAGCTTGGGGACAAGATGGCGCAAGCGGCAGTGGATTAATGAAGCCTAAAAATGCTGTACCGGTCTTTGTTAAAGAAGAAAAAATGTTTTTGCCATACGATTCTATTCGTAAATTAATAGTTTACTCAGGTATTAAAGAATTAGAACAGTGCGAACTTTGTTCTGAAGATAGCCTTTATTACAGATTTAAAATATGGGCTGAAAAAGAATTTGGTGCTAAAATATTTAAAGATAAAAAAGCAATTGGATTAGATCAAAAATTTCAAAAAATTACAATGAATGTAAAAGTTCCATTGATGATAGAAAACAATAAGTTTGTGAGTACACAAAATGGTGAAGCACAAGTGGCTTTCACGATATGGTTTCAGCCATATAGGTATAAATATTTATTTACAAATTTTGTGCATGAAGTACCGCCTACTGGCACACAAACTCAAACACAACAAATATATTTTGAATATTATCAAGACTCCAAAAACAATATAGAAGGAAACAACAAAATATTAAAAGCCATAGATAAAAAAATAAAAACGTGGATAGATAAAATAGGTGTTGCACTAAACGATAAGCCAATAAGCTTATCTAACGAAGACGATTGGTAGCATATAGTTAAAAAAGGTTAAAAAAGTCTGTAAAATAAATTACAGACTTTTTTTATGAAAAATTTTTTTATCCCAATACTTTAACCAAATTTGCAAGACAAAGAAAGATGTGCGGAATTGCAGGTATATATCATTTTGACAACAAAAAAATAGATCAAAGAAATTTTAGTCAATTTACGGCCACCCTAAATCACAGAGGGCCGGATAGTGAGGGAGAAGTTTTGCTTAACGATGATAGACTAGCGCTAGCGCATAAAAGATTATCTATTTTAGACATTAGCCAAGCAGGGCATCAGCCCATGATTTCTGCTTCTGGTAAATATATCATAAGCTATAATGGAGAAGTCTATAATTTTTTAGAACTTAGAAAAGACCTAAACCAAAAAGGGTATCAATTTAAAACCCAAACAGATACAGAAGTAATATTGGCAGCCTACGAACATTGGGGTACAGAATGTTTTAATAAGTTTAATGGAATGTGGTCTATGGCTATTTATCATTTTGAAGATGGCAAATTGCTTTTGTGCAGAGATAGGTTTGGAATTAAACCATTGTATTACAAACATTACGGCAATTTTTTTGCATTTGCCAGCGAAACTAACGCATTTGAAAAAATAAAAGGAAAACCACGCAGTATTGATCGCGCAATTTTTGAAAGAAGCATTATAGACCCTTATTATTCGGCAAGCTTTGGGGCAAGTATTTTTGATGGTATTGTGCAAATAAAACCTGGGCATTATATGCTGATTGAAGAAAACGGTATTACAGTACAAAAGCAATATTATCATTTTTATAAAAATTGTGCATCTAATGCAGATTTAACGTATAAATTTGGCGATTTTTATAACCTTTTTGAGGATGCAGTAAAGCTACGACTAAGAAGTGATGTGCCAATAGCCACTGCCTTTAGCGGAGGCATAGACAGCACTGCGGTTTTTGCGATGGTGAATTATTTAGCAAAGAAAAGTTTTTCTGACAATGTACCTAAAGAATGGCAAAAAGGCTTTTGCTTATCTTTTGCGAATAGCGCCAATGATGACACCCCTTTTGCAAAAGCAGCCATTGAAGAAATGAATTGGAATGCCGATTTTATAAACCTAACACCCCACACTATTATCGATAAAATTATACACGACACAAAATTTTATGACGATTTAAGCACAACCCCACTCACTAGTATTTCGCCCATTTATAACGCTATAAAAAATAATGGGTTTAGTGTATCACTAGATGGGCATGGAGCAGATGAATACCTTTTTGGATATAGAAACATGGTAAACGATTTATATTACAACAGTTTATTATACAATGGCAAAAAAACAAGTAAGCAAATAGCAGTAGCACTAAAAAATATGTATCCCCCTGCAGATCAAAAAGCCTTAAAAAAACGATTAATCTCAGAAATTAACGAAGCATACAAGGGAGGCAATTATTTTAAGAGATTGTGGCGAAATACAATACATACAAATGAATGTGATACTGAAATAATAAAACAAAATTTTTTTATTTCCCCACTGCCAGCTTTATTGAAAAATTTTGATAAAGCAAGTATGCAGCATGGTGTGGAAGTGCGCATGCCTTTTATGGATTACAGACTTGTGGAAATGTGCTATAACATCCCTTGGACAGAAAAAATAAAAAATGGTCAGAGTAAATGGATTATCAGAAATGAACTAAAAACCATAATGCCTAAAGTGGTATTAAACAGAAATCATAAAATTGGAATCAGCGGCCCATTAGAACAATGGTTAAATTTAGAAAATCGTAAAAAATTATTGCCAATTATTAGAGAAGGAAAAAACATGGACTATATGCCTGCCCAGTGGAAAAATCAAGATCTCTTAAAAATAGATAATGCAACTTTTTGGCTGTATTTGAATATACAACTAATACAAATCTAGTGAAATGGATATACATTAATATTGGAGGCACTACAAAATTAACCTCTATTTATAAAAAAATAGATGGTCAAATAGCATCCATAAAAAAAAATGGAATAGCGATAGAATCAATTTTTTTAAGCACAGCGGTTGCAGAAAAAACAAAGCTAACCGAAAACATAACATTATATCCTGTGCAAAAAGCGGAAAGAAAGTATTTTCCTCAATGGCAATTGCAATATTATTACATTAAAACATTAGATAAATTATTAAAAGAACACGATGCAGATTATTACTACTTAAGATACCCTTTTGCACATCCAGCTTTATTGCGTTTGATAAAAAAATATCCATCCAAATTTATCATTGAGTATAATGCCATCCAAATACTAGAAATAAAATGTGAAGAAAAAACAAAGACAAGGGCATCAAATATTTCGTCTATTATGGCAAAGTTACAGGATTATGCAAGACCCTTATTCTATGAATGGCTCTATGCAAAACCTATAATCAAATATGCACACAAAACATTGGGTGTTACTAAGCAAATAAGTGAATATTATAAAAAGTATAAGTCTAAAACAATTGCTATTGGCAATGGCATAGCTACAGCAAATTATCTTACCCGCATAGCACCGCCTATCATAAACAGCAAAATAAAATTATTGATATTAGATGGCACAAGCACACAAGCTCCATGGCAAGGAACAGATAGATTGATTAATAGCATAATAACCCACAAGATGGAAAATGTTGTAGAAATATTAATTGCTGGCAATAACACATTGTCTTCACCACACTCTTTTGTAACACACCTAGGATATTTGAACCATGATGAATTAAATAATATCTTTAACCAAGTGCATATTGGCACAGGCAATTTATGTATTTTTAGAAAGGGATTATTAGAAGGAGCTGTGCTAAAAAATAGAGAATATGCAGCTAGAGGATTGCCTATTTTATTGGCGCATGATGACATTGATATTTCTAAACCAGCCTGGCATGATTATGTTTATAAAATAAAAAATAATGAGGATATAATAAATTTACCTAAAGTGCACCAATGGCTCATAAACTTATATAAACAAAAGCCGCAACATGCATTTGAGATGGCTACTTTAGCAAAAAAAACCTTGGATTTTGAAAAAAAATTAATGCTCTTATAAATGAGATTATTAAAACAGATTAACCGCTTATTTTTTCCTATTAATTGCGCTATATGCCACCACAGTTTAAAACATGGCGAAGAGGATTGGTGCATAATATGTGAGACAGAATTAGCTATACTCCCTTATCAATTTTATGACAAAAATCCTGTTGAGCAACTATTTTTGCACCGTTTTTCATATACAGGTGCAACAGCATTTCTTAATTTTTTGGAAGGCGGCAGAACCCAACAACTTATTCATGCTATAAAATATAAAGGAGAAACTAAGCTTGCTGAAAAAATTGGTAAACTTGCTGCTGAACATTATAGAGATAAAAACCCACAATATGTTCCAGATATTATTGTGCCAGTGCCTTTACACTTTGCGAAAAAATTAAAAAGGGGCTACAACCAAAGCGAAAAAATAGCCAACGGAATGGCGCAAATATGGAATAGTAAAGTAGAAATAGTTTCAGTTATTAGAAAATTAAATACCCAAACACAAACTAAGAAATCTAAGCTAGAAAGGATTAAAAATATGGCAGATGTTTTTGAGGTAGTAAACATGTCTAATTTTTACAACAAACATATACTTGTGGTAGATGATGTGATAACAACAGGTGCAACCATAGAGTCATTGTGCTTAAAAATTTTAGAACACAAGCCACTTAGCCTGCACATCATTGGAATTGCTTTTAAACCTTAGGTAAAATAACTTGCTTAAATAGCATTTTATCACTAATATTGACCCATTATGTCACTGCATTTTAAAATTATTATAGGCCTGTTATTGGGTGCTATTTGGGCTATTATATCCGTAAATTTTGGATTTAATAATTTTACAATTTCTTGGATAAAACCTTTTGGGGATTTATTTATAAAATTACTGAAATTAATTGCTGTTCCCTTGGTACTATTTTCTGTAATAAAAGGGGTATCTAGTTTAAGTAATATAAAAACTTTAGGCAAAATTGGTTTTACCACCTTGGGTTTATATATCATTACTACTCTAATCGCTGTGAGTATTGGCTTATTGCTAGTAAACACTATTAAACCAGGAAAAAGATTGAGTAAAGAAAGCAAAGAAATAATTGCATTTGAAACCAATAAACTAGCAGAAAAAAATGCTGAAAAAATAGCTGAAAAAAACGAAGAAGCAAAAACAATGAAGGCTGCTAACCCCTTGGATTATGCCATTAATTTAATTGTACCCAATAATTTTTTTTATAGCCTTACCAACGAAAAGCTAATGTTGCACATTATCTTTTTTGCAGTATTATTTGGCATAGCCATAACCACTTTAGCACCAGAAAATACCATAAGTGTGCGTGCATTTGTAGATAATATGGATGCAATCATTCTAAAAATGATGATGATGGTGATGCATGGTGCTCCTTATTTTGTATTTGCACTTATGGCAGGTACCATTACAGAAATGGCAGGTGATAATATTTCGGTACTTTTTGAAATTTTTAAAGGACTTGGGTGGTTTTCTTTTACTGTATTATTAGGCTTAGGAATAATGGTTTTAGTGATTTACCCTCTGATAGTAAAATACTTTGCAAAGATGTCTCCAAAAGCATTTTTGAAAGGTATAGGACCTGCCCAAGCACTTGCATTTAGCAGCAGCAGCAGTGCAGCCACTCTTCCACTTACCATGCAATGTGTACATGAAAATCTAAAAATATCAGAGCAAACCACTAGTTTTGTATTGCCAATAGGTGCTACTATAAATATGGATGGTACTAGTCTTTACCAGGGAGTAACTGTTGTTTTTCTTGCTCAATTTTTTGGTGTTGAATTGTCTTTTGGACAGCAAGTAATGGTATTAATGATGTCTACCTTGGCATCAATTGGCAGCCCTGCTGTGCCTAGTGCAGGATTGGTTATGCTTATTATGGTATTAGATTCTGTGGGTTTAAATGCTGCTTGGATAGCCCTTGTATTTCCTATTGATAGATTACTTGATATGTGCAGAACAGTAGTAAATATAACAGGAGACGCTGCAGTGAGCGCTGTAATTGATAGAAAGCTAAATATATCTTCTTGATAAAGAAAAAAGCCAAAGCTTTTGTTTTTTATATTTTTATTTACCTCATCAATCTATTTCAATAGCTAATAATGGCTTATTGATAATGGTTGAGGCATCAATAAAAACCGCTGTTGATATTTGCGCTATTTGTAGGGTACTCATTTTAACATAATAGATGATTTCTGCCCCTTTATTTGTGGCAATATTTTCATTAATACCTATTTGCAAATGATTATTAATGGCCGAAATGTTTAAAAACATAAGTTTTGGCGTTACATAATTTTCAAAATCTGCAAAACCAATATTTGATTTGTTAAATTGGCAATTTGGTAGCAAGTTTACACAGTTTAGATGTATTAATTGTAACAGCAATTCGAAATGATTTTTATAAGTAAAGGTGGTAAAAGTATCCTGTAAAATATTTGGCAACTTGTTTAATTCTACTCCCTTATTAGGCTTAACAATTTCAGCTAAATCTCTATATGGAATTGGCCTTGGAAAAAGCAAAATTTTAGTAATGTGATCAAGGTAGCTTTGTTCTTCCATTGCAATAACTAAAAAATTAGGGCCATTTCTATCGCAAAATTCCTTACTGGCAAGTTTCTATCTAAACTGGGTTTTACTGTTTCAAAGCCACGCCATTCTCTTTTATTAATATCTGTAAGTCCTATTTTGGCAGTAAGCTGCAAACCCATGCCACCAAAAAATGAATGTATACCCCCCATTAAAAATAAATCGCCTCGTTTCAGAGGTAAGTTAAAATATTTGGGTATTGGATCTGGGCCCAAAAGCATACTAGATTTAATGAGCAACCTACCCCCACCCCCAAGCATAATAAAGATTGGCTTATAATCATTATTAGAAATATTAAACATATAACAAACTGGCAATTCTAAATAAAATAACGACACCCGAGAATAGGTAATACTATCAGGACTTGTGTTAAAATTACTGCCACTAAATCTTGCTCCTAGCTCATAATAAAAGTTGTGTTTATCTGCCAAACGCATGTGGTGATAAAAGCCAGCCGTGTAGCCAATAAGTGCGGTAGGATTAAGAAAATTTTGTGTAACAAAATTTGATCTTCCTAAACCTAGCCTAATGCCAAATTTTGACTTTGGATTATAGGCAAATGCCTCAAACCCTTCATCGTTCTCATCTTGAGAAAATAGGGTAAAAGAGCAAAACAATAATAATATCAAAAGTATTTTATTCATTAATTTTTTTTCCTTTAAGTGCGTTATTTATAGCAATATCCATCAGCTTTTCTGCAAAAGGCTTTGTGTAGTTATTTAACGCATCAATTGCTTTTACTATTGTATTTCTATGAACATTTTTTTGTAATTTTTCTTTTAAATCATCCAGCAATATTTCAGTCTGCTTCAGTTCATTTAGCGCTAAAAGTGGAGTATTGTTATTCAAAAATTTTTGAATGGTATAGATTAATTGATTTGCTTCATTTTTAGTTTCTTCGTTTTGCCTTTTTTCTACATCATTTTTAGCAAAATGAATACTTTCTAAAAGCATTTTTTCTATTTGTGAATCTTCTAAACCATGGGTAGGTTTTACTGCAATTTCTTGCATAATATTGGTTCGCTTTTCTTGAGCAGAAACCTTCAATATACCATCTGCATTGAGCATAAAAGTAACTTTTATTTTAGGAAACCCTGCTGGCATAGCCGGAATATTTTTTAGCACAAAATTTGTTAATTTTCTATTGTCTATTACCATTTCACGCTCGCCTTGATAAATGCTCAAAGAAAGGTTTATTTGTCCATCTACAGAGGTGGTGTATTCTTTTGATGCATTACAAGGTATTTTACTATTTCTGGGTATTACTACATCCATCAGCCCTCCCACCATTTCTATACCCAAAGATAATGGGGTAACATCTAGCAATACCGTATCTTTTCTATTTCCTGCCAATATATCTGCTTCTATGGCAGCCCCTTTTGCCACCACTTCATCTGGATTGATTGTAGCATTAATGATTGCATTATCAAAAAAGAGCTGAACTGCTTTTGAAATTGCTTTTATTCTTGTAGATCCACCTACTAATATCACTTCCTCTATATCGGTTTTGTTTAATTCTGCATCATTAATTGCTTGCTTGCATGCTGCCATTGTTTTTTCAATAATAGGTGCAATTAAATCATTAAACTTTTCTATGGTAATTGATAATAAGTAACTTTGTTTTTCAAAGTCCACGCTTTCTTCAAATTTTAACTGATTACTCAAAGCCTCTTTCGCTTTTTTTGCAATAAGTCTAAAATGCCCAATTGCAAAAGTATCGTCCATCAACTTTTGCAAGCCTTTAATTTCATTCACCCAATAATTTAAGACTAAATTATCAATATCATCGCCTCCTAAATAAGTATCTCCATAAGTACTTAATACTTCAAAAACACCTTGTTCAATTCTCAATACAGAAATATCAAATGTGCCTCCCCCTAAGTCAAATACTGCAATGGTTTTAGTTAAATTATTTAATGGAACACCATATGCAAGACTTGCTGCTGTGGGCTCATTTATAATTCTTAAAACATTTATACCAGCAAGTTTTCCTGCATCTCTTGTGGCTTGTCTTTGGGTATCATTAAAATAGGCAGGCACTGTAATTACAGCTCCTGAAATGGTATTACATAAAACTTTTTCTGCCTCCTCTTTTAATTTTTTGAGTAACATGGCGCTCAATTCTATAGGATTATAATAATTTCCATGCATGGCTATTTTTACCAAACTATCTTTTTCATCATCTATAATTTTATATGAAAATTGATGTGCGATACTTTTAAAATCCTCGTATGATTTTCCCAAAAATCTTTTTATGGAGTATAAAGTATTTTGTGGGTCAATAAGCAACATTGGCATGGCATCATTACCTACCAAAATTTGACTATTTTTATCAATATGAATAATAGATGGGACTAAGGTATTACCATTTTGCTTTATAATTTCAGCATTGCCATCTGTATTTATGAATGCAACTAAACTATTGGTTGTGCCCAAATCTATGCCTACAACACATTCTTTTTGTGTTAACTTTCCAGTTTTTAAATCAATTTTTAATTTAGGCATCTTGCAACTGCAAAGATACTATCTTATTATTAACAATAAAATGTTTAAGATGTGCGCTTAAAAGTAGTTTTTAAACCCGTTCTACCATCGGTAATAGCAGGTTCATGTTTTTTCTTTGTAAGTTTATTTCTGTAATGGATATAAACAATGGTAAGCAAAACTATGGATACAAATAAAACAGCAATTTGGGTAACTTTAGGGATATCGCGCAGAAATAAAATAGTTGTGATACTAAGCACCCCTTGCACAGATGTATAAATAGCACTGATTTTTAAATGAGGTATTTTAGCAACATGGGCTAGTTTTTTGAACAAAAAATCGCGGTGAGGAACAAATATATTTTCGCGTAATATTATTTTGTAGAAAACAGTAATACCTGCATCTAAACCAAAAACCAGTAGCAACATTAAATATGCAAAGTTTTGTGTTTTTAAAAGCAATAAAAACAAAATGTATAAGATAATAAAACCCATAGAAATTGCGCCTACATCTCCAGCAAAAGAAACTGCCTTTTTTCTACAATTAAAAAAACAAAAAATAAGGCTAGCCGCAATCAATGAAAAAAGTATTCTGCTATCTATAAAATGTAAAGGAGCACCATCGCTTGGTATAAAATCATTTAAAATAAGAAAGTAAATAAGCGTAAATAAAGTATTTAAACCAAACATGCCATTAATACCATCCATAAAATTATAGGCATTTACAACCCCGATTCCAAAAACAATGGCTGCTGTGTATATAGGCAGTGTGGTCCAAACATTAAAACCAAGCGGCATCTCTATCACCATTAAAACCAATGCAAATATTTGAAAAACAAATCTGATAGAATGTTTTACAAATACAATATCGTCAATAAACGAAATGATAGAAAGCAAAAGCAATGCAATTACAAAAAATGGCCCAATAGGTGGTGTTGATTTTACAAACATGATAGAAATCAAAATAGCTACAGGAAACAAAACCCCCAATCCGGTATAGGTGGTAATGGTGTGGCTGCTTCTACCCACAGGGTCGTCTGTTATATCCAACCATTTTGCTAATTTAAAATAACCAAAGGTTAAAAAAATCAGGGTTAAAAAAATGAGTACATAATTGAAATATTCTGGCAAAATTGTAGGTGATATCAGTGTGGCAAAGGTAAGAATAAAATGATTAAAAAAAAGTAGGGGCGTTTACCTGTTTGCAACAGCTAAATAAAAAAGGCTTCTGCATGCTTAGAGCATGCAAGTGCCCATAAAGCTTCTTGTATTGCCTCCTTTATCTGTTACCCTAAGTTCAAAATTATGCTTGCCTTCGCCATATCGTTTTTTTGCAGCAGTTCCGGTTAATCTGCCAGATTTGCCATCAAAATCCATCAATAGCCATTTTCCATCTATATATGCATTATAGCTTTTTATTCCCGTTCCACCATCTGAAATTGTAAATGCAAAATAGCCCTTGCCATTGTTAGCTACAAGGTGAATGTATGGAGGGGTTTCATCTAGTGCTATTTGAAAATTTCCTGTTTCTTTAGCCTCTGCAAAAAGCCAATTACCCTGACGCTTGGTTTCGCATGCTTTATTTGCTCCATTCTGATAAAAAATATAGAGTTTGTCTTTATTAACACTTAAAGTAGAGTCAATTTGCAAACCTATTTTTATAAGCTTATGTAATGGAATAAAATTATCAAAAATATCTATACTTGCTCCATACTGATTATTTCTGATTTGATGTTTAAAATACATACTGTTATAAATGGTATTGGCAGGTAACCACATGCAAGCAGTAGAAGATGTGAAAGTAAAATCTGATGAATAATCAATAAACGGATAATTGGGTGCTTTATTTCTTTTAATCACATTGCTAATAGCGCTCACATCTGCCTTTAAAAAAAAACTAATACTCGCTTCTTTCATATTTACATCAAAGGCTTTGAGGGTAATTTTTAGTGGAGTTATCTGCTGCGGCAAAATTTCTATGATACCATACTCTTTGCTTTTAGAAGCATACCAAGGCAATAAATTGCCCTCATCTTTCCAAAAACGATAAGCCATACTGCCATTTTTTTTATACATAGCAAAATCCATTATACTGTTAAGATAGCGTGTTTCGCTAAAACTAAACTGCTCTATTGACATTTGAAAAACAGATTTATCATCCACTAGCATTTCTAAATAATTAATGCCCATGTTTTCTCCATAGCTTTGAAAATAGTCTCTAATTCTTGCAGATATTCCATACTTTCCTGGTGCTACACTTCTGCTAAGACCCGCAGGCAGACCAATAAGACTGTATGGTAAATAACCATCTGTTTTTATAAAATCTTCATCATAACTATGTAAATAAAGGCTCAGAAACTTAGGAGCCAACTTTTCTGTAATATCCATATTAAAAAGTAAAGGATTTGTTGGAGCCTCATTAATGGTATTTCGCACTTCAAAATGTAAATGAGGGCCACTGCTACCTCCAGTGTTGCCAGAATAGCCAATCAACTCGCCCTTTTTAACTTTAATTTCGTCTGAAAAAGGGTACACACTAATTTCAAATTTCTGCTGCTTATAGTGCACATATTCAACCCAATTTTCCAACAAATCAGAAAATTTACTCAAATGGGCATATACTGTTGTATAACCAATAGGATGGGCTATGTATAAGGTATTGCCATAGCCAAAAGCAGATTTGTTTATCCTAGAAATATAGCCATCTGCGCTGGCATATATAGGCACGCCCACTTTGCCTCCTGTTCTGATATCTATGCCACCATGAAAATGATTTCTGCGCAGTTCAGCAAAGCTGCCAACACAGGTTACATAGCCTTGCACAGGATTTGCAAAATAATTATGTAGCATGCTGTCATTATAAACAGTAGATTTTATACTTTGTGAATTCACGTCTAAAAAAAGTAAAAAAAACAAAATACTTAAAACTTTATAGCTTGCTTTTCGGTTCATAATATAATATACATTAATATTGCACAAAAATAAGACCAATATGCTTATCGTCATAGGAATAGTTATCGTTATTATCATTTTGTTTGTATTGTTCTATAACGATTTGATATCTGCCAAAGTAAAAGTAGAAGATGCCCAAGATGCGCTAAAAAATCATTTAGAAACCACCATGCAGATAAATGCAAGCAATTTGGAACAAGCAATAAGCGATTGGGGGAAAAACGGCCTAAATATTAATGAAGAGGCACAATATTACTTTAATAACCTGTATATGGCTATTGATTTATATAACAAGAGGTTAAAAAAATTTCCGCACAATGTTGTGGCAGATATTTTTAAATTAAGGGCGATAGAGATTTAAATTAATCGAAAATAGTTTATTGAGAATGGATAGTATTAAACATCAATAACCTATTTTAGCATCAATACATTGCCAATTATATTTATCCTTTCGCCTGTGGCAGATTTACCATAAAACAGTATTTTATAAATCCCTTGTGGCGCATTGCCTGCATCCCACCCAGTGTTTTCTGTTTTTGATACCAACTCGCCCCACCTTGTATATATTTGCATTTCATAACTTTTAACGCCAATGGTGCTAGGGGTAAAAATATCATTTAGTCCATCTGCATTGGGGGTAAATGCATTGGGAATAAATACAATAGGCACCATGCCTGCACATACAATATTGCTTTGTGTTTTTCTTCCATCGCTGCTATTTGCCGTTATTCTATAGCAATTAACGGTGCCTCCCATTTGCACAAAATTATAATCTGTGTAAGGACTTGCTGTGTTTTGAGAAACCAATATTTGTGTATCTGCACCATAAGTATATTCAATTTCGTAGCTGCTGATGGGTACTTGCCAATCTAGGTATGCTGTATAATCTAGGGCTACCGAGGTATTGCCATTTTGGGTGTATTGCAGAAAAATGGGCGCGCTAATATTGCCCATAACACTGCTATTGCCGCAACTGTCTATGCCTGTTACTCCAAAAAACTGTACTTTGGGCGTAAAATCTGCTATAGTGGTTTGGGTAACATTGCCGGGCAGGTCTTTAATTTTAGTTTAGCCGCCATTTTGGCTTGGGCTACCCAATATTTGATAGCCTGCTGCGTCTTGCAAGGGCTGCCAAGTTAGCTGTATGGTTTGGCTATTTAGGAAGTGCCATTCAGCATTTTTGCGCTGTCTGTGGGCTCAAATCCTTTGCGCAGCCTGAGGATGGCGGTATCTTTTGCCACGCAGCCTGTTGCGCTTTCTAGGGTTTGGATGATGCGATACAATCCCGGATTTTGGTATTGGTAGGTAAAATTACCGCTGCTTGGAAAAAGGGTTTGCCCATCGCCCATTTCATATTTTCTTAGGCTAACTGGGTTTGTGTTTACCTCTGCCACCCTTAGGTTATATGGCGAACAGGCCACACTGTCTTGTAACACCATGCCAGCTTTGGGGGCATTTAATGCACGGATGTATTGGGTTTTTAATAAGGTATCTGTGCAGTAGCCATTGTTTACAATCAATTGCACATTATAGGTACCTGCAGTGGTGTAGGTATGGGTAGGGAAAGCAACGGTACTGCCTGCGCCATCTCCAAAAAGCCATTGATAGCTAACGCCTGTGCCTGCATTTACCTGCCCTTGATTGCTTTGGTTGTCAAATGCCAAGGGAGTAAACAAGCAAATAGAGTTGTTGGTTCTAAAATTGGCGGTGGGTGGGGTGGGGATGCTTATATCCAAACTATCTGTGTACCACTCTCCATAGCCACCACCTTTTTCACTATAGCCAAAAATTTTAAAAGCATATTTACCGTTTTTGGTATAGGATATGTCTGGCGGTGCAACTCCTTCAAAGTAAAACATCCCTGTATCTGTGGCAATATGCCACTTGTATTTGGTAAAACTGATTTGAGATAAACTGTTATTAATAAACTTTACTGTGGCATTACAAGCATAAGTAATGGGGGCTTTAAAACGCAAATAAGCAAACTGGGGCACTTTAATAAAGCCCAAAAAAGCATCTGATAATTTGTATTCTATGGAAAGGACGTCTCTTGCCAAATTTGAGGGAGTAAAAACATCATCTGCATTTTTAATACGGCTAAAATTACTTTTTACAAAAGGAACTCCGTTTTTATGAATGGTATCTACCTCATTAAAACACATAACACCATTAGGTGATAATGTAAGAAATTGCTCCCTAAATGCCCAAGCATTTTGCCCGCTATTGTTTTTCATTAAAAAGTTGTTATTGCTTATGTTTTTTACACCAAGATTACTTAAATCCACTTGATGCGTGCTTGTATAGGTAAAATCCTTTCTAGATGGAAAACTATCCATACGAATGCTGTTAAAATACAACTTTGAGTCATCTGCTGAATAATTTGCAATTTCAATATAGTATAAAGAACTATCAATTTTACTATTGTTATTTAATTGGTTAACATAAACTGGCTTAACACCAATAAACTTTTTGGTTTTTTTATCAATTTCTATCTCTGTTAGTTGATTAAAAAGTATCAAATTATTTTTATTAAACCGATCATCCACCCTGTAATAATCATTTCTTAAAAATTTGTTGCCCGCATTGTTAAAACCAAAACTTCTTCTTTCCGCATGAACCCACACAAACGGAATGGTTTGATTAAATGGAGGAGGTACAATTTTGGCAACTGGATAATAAAAGGAATCCTTTTTTTCCAATAACCCATTTTTATTGATATGGTATAAAAATAAATTTACTGTATCTTCCAAAATTACATCTATTAAACCCTTATCATCCCTAGAGAAGTGAGGGCGTGAAACATTATTTATTCTTGGTATCGTGTCATACAATACCACCTTAAAACCTCCTCTAGCATTTGCATTTGGCTCAATAATATTATAGGTAAGGTCTATTTTACTCTGTCCATAATAACAAGCATCATACCCAATAAAAATAAACTTATTGGTATCAAATTTTAACAAGTTACTTTTAAAATTTGAGCCAACCGTTGCTCTAAGATTTTCCGCACCTTCAATCATTACTCCATTGGCATTATAAATATTATTACCCCAAGTATAAAGTGCCAAATTTCCATTATCAAAAGCAATGGCATTATAGTTATGCATGCAGGATAAATAAGGGAAAGAGGGAAGTTTATTACTAGGTTGTAAACTATCCCGTTCATCAAAAGTCAATACATCATTATTTTTATTTAATATAACATGATTGCACGATTGAGAATATAAATTCCCAATCGTGCAGACATGAACTAAGAGCCATAGAAATTTCAAAATTATCTATTGTTTTTAAATTTTTGCGGTATAGGTATTAACACCCTCTTCTATTTTTATGAAATATACGCCAGCCTTATGAGCAGATAGGTCAATTATAGAAACAGCATCGCTGCTAAGCTGGTTTATTATAGTACGTCCACTTATGTCATATACTGTTATGGTAAATGCCTTATCATAATCCGTTTTTACGTTAAATATACCTGTACTTGGATTTGGATAAACAGAGATGTTGTATTGATTAGCCACAAATGGAATACTGGTATTGGTATTAAGCGTATTGATTAAATTTTCCACATAGTATTCAGAACAGCCGATGGTGCAAAGACCAGCTCCATTAGATTGCGAAGCAATTACTCCAACACTATTTATAAGAGGATTAAAAGCTGCTGGTGGAAATATCTGAACATAATAATTTTGAGTTGCATTAGGAGAATTAATTCTACCTCTACCGCTTAATTGATCACTAAATTCATTCGCTGCTTCATTGTCTATTGTTTCAAAATCAGCTAATTTACTCCCTGCGTAAATATCTGTGCCCATATTGGTAAACTTATTACAAGTTATGTTGGTTTTGGTATTGCCACCTATACCTTGAATATCAATGCCTGTTACATTATCACTTGCCACAGTTGTGGCACTTGCGTTATTAATTCTATTTGCTTTGATTTCAACAAATCCATTTCCTGCACTATGTGCGGCTATATATCTTATATTAGTTCCAGTAAAATCAAAAGTATTATCTACAATGGAAAGTTTTTCTGTGTTTGTATAATATATGCCATAAACTGGGTCACTAGCTGAAATCCAACATACTTCATTTGTATAGGAATTAATAGTAGTTCTGTTGCCATTAAAAGTATTTTCTCTAATAAATAATCCCGAACTTTGCGCAGAATAAATACCATAGAAATTATTGGCAAAAGTAGCATTTAAAACCACTCCGCCTTTTTGAGGGGTAGTTGGATTATTAACATTAATGGCTTTGTAAAAACCAGTAAAGGTACAACCCGTTGTTCCACAAAACTCTATACAATCATTTGGTTTACAACCAAAACTTCCGTTTTTGGTAACGCTAAATGTTGATTTATCTGCATTGATAGCAATACCACGCTTATCTGGACATACAATATTATTAGGGTTATTAACATGACTATTAATAAATGTACAACCACCTATCGTAACCATGTCAATATATAATAAATCAATCATCTTGATATCATTAAATAACATTAAATTAGCATAAGGCATTTTAAATGTACAGTCCTTTATTGAGTGAGCTGGATGAGGTGGCGATGTTGCTAGATTATCTACAATATTAACATACCCAATGCAGTCTTCAAAGGTACTTCCTGCAACATCAAGAATAGCTCCGGTTAATGATTTAACACCACAAGTTGCATTTCTAATAGTGGAATTGTTAATTATGTTTATTTGCGTTTGAGAGCTATTAATTACACCACTTGTAAAAGTTTTGCTTACTGTATTATAGGTTGGATCAGTTGAATAATGGGATTGTGCACTAATTCCATTTCCTGTTACTCCAGCCCATAAATTACCATTACTACCGCAATAAAATTCGACTCCATCTAAGGTTAATTTACCGCCTGCAGCAACAGTTATGGCTGCATTAGAATTAAAACCTATGGGTATATTTTTGATAATCACTGTTTGGTTGGCTGCAATTTCTAATCCACTTAAATAGCCTGTTGGGAGTTGCATCCAATTTGTATACAGTCCTGCTGGAATATTAACCGCCATAATAGAACTAGAACTGATTGCAAATATAGCCCCCGCCATAATTGCTTTACAATTTAGTTTTGTTGAGTTTTTGCGCCCCCCTAATAATAGAGGCAATTTTGTTTAATTTTTGTAGTTTTTTCATGTTTATAGGTTTTTGATTTAGCATTTCTAAATTAAATCAATAAAACCAAACTTTCAAATTTTTTGTGTAAAATTATTTTTAATTGTTAATTGTTAATTATCCATTGACAATTAAACGTTAAAAGTAAAAAGTAAAAAACAGCAATCTTCATTTTTTTAATCAAAAGTACCGTATTAACTTTGCCTCACTATCATGCAACACGATTATCAAATATTTGATTTAATAAATTTAGAATTAAAAAGACAACAAAATGGATTAGAACTGATTGCTTCAGAAAACTTTGTAAGCAAATCTGTTTTAGAAGCAGCAGGCAGTATTTTAACTAATAAATATGCCGAAGGATTGCCTTTAAAACGTTATTATGGTGGATGCGAATTTGTAGATCAAATAGAGCAATTGGCAATAGACAGGTTAAAAAAACTATTTGGGGCAGCATGGGCAAATGTACAACCCCATAGCGGAGCGCAGGCAAATGCAGCTGTAATGTTAGGTGTTTTAAAACCTGGCGACAAAATTTTAGGCTTTGATTTATCACATGGAGGGCATTTAACCCATGGCTCATCCGTTAATTTTTCTGGACAGTTATACACTCCTTCTTTTTATGGCGTAGAAGAGCAAACAGGCAAAATAGATTTTGAAAAAATAAGGGGCATTGCCAAAAAAGAAATGCCGAAACTGATAATATGTGGAGCAAGTTCATACAGCAGGGATTGGGATTATAAACTATTGCGCGAGATAGCAGATGAAGTAGGAGCATTATTAATGGTAGATATTTCACACCCATCTGGGCTTATAGCTGTGGGTTTATTAAACAATCCTTTGCCGTATTGCCACATAGTAACTAGCACCACGCATAAAACCTTGCGTGGCCCACGAGGTGGAATTATTATGATGGGTGCAGATTTTACAAACCCAATGGGCTATAAAAATAATAAAGGCGAATTAAAAATGATGAGTGCTGTGCTTGATGGAGCGGTTTTTCCAGGCACACAAGGTGGACCGCTTGAGCACATTATTGCTGCAAAGGCAATTGCATTTGGCGAGGCTTTGAAACCTTCTTTTAAAACCTACATGCAGCAAGTAAAACTAAATGCTTCTACGCTAGCATCAGCAATGGTAAATTTAGGCTACAATATTATTAGTGGCGGCACAGATAATCACCTAATGTTGATAGATTTAAGAAAAAAATCTGATACACTTACAGGAAAATTGGCAGAAGATACATTAGGCAAATGCGATATTACAATCAACAAAAATGCCGTACCTTTTGAAACAAGATCTCCTTTTGTAACTTCGGGTATTAGGCTAGGCACAGCAGCTATAACCACCCGAGGATTGAAAGAAAATGATATGCAATTGATTGCCAATTTTATTGACCAAGCCTTAATGAATAATGATAATTTAACGGTGTTAAACAATATTAAAAAAGAGGTTAATGAATTTATGAAAAAATTTCCGCTCTATAATGATTAGATACATTATTATATTATGTTTTGTGATTTGTAATGTTAAACTTGCAGGGCAATCAATAGTTTTAAAAAAAATACCAACTGATTCGTTTTTCATGATTATCAATCAGCCTAAAGACAGTCAAATTTATATCATTAATTTTTGGGCAACTTGGTGCAAACCCTGTATAGAAGAATTACCCTATTTTACTCAATTAGACAGCCTTTATAAAGATAGTTTTAAATTTATTTTTCTTTCGTTTGATGGCGCAAGTGCTTATGACAAAACCCTAAAATTTATACAACAAAAAAAACTAATTGGCACACATTATTTGCTCACAGATGGAGATATGAATGGCTTTATAAATGGCATAAATAAAAATTGGGAGGGAAACATCCCAGTAACAATATTGCTAAACCGATGTGAGCGAAGAGACAAATATGCTTCATTCGAAAATATCACAGAATTAAAAAAATTTATACATCAATAATTAAAAAAACACATGAAACATTATTTTAAAATTGCCAGTTTATGCACCATCATTGGGTTAGCCATATTTTCTTTTACCAATATCAATCAGGGATATGAACCTGGCGCTGAGGTTACAGATTTTTCGCTCAAAAATATTGATAGCAAAAAAGTGAGCATGGCAGATTATAAAGATGCCAAAGGTTTTGTGATTATTTTTACTTGTAATCACTGCCCTTTTGCAATAAAATATGAAGATAGAATAAATGCCCTAGATGCTGCATATAAAAAGAAAGGATATCCAGTAATAGCAATTAATCCAAATGACACTGTACAATATCCAGATGATGCATTTACTGAAATGGTAAAGAAGGCAAAAGATAAAAAATTTACTTTCCCATACCTGATTGATGAAGATCAAGGTGTTGCTAAAACTTTTGGGGCATTAAAAACACCCCATGTTTATATTGTAAAAAAAGAAGGTCAAAAATGGATAGTAAAATATGTTGGAGCAATAGATGATAATTATGATAATGCCAAAAAAGTAAAAATCAAATATGCAGAAAATGCGCTTAAGGAATTAATTGCAGGAAAAGAAGTAACAGAAAAAACGACAAAAGCCATTGGTTGCAGCATAAAATGGAAAAAAGAGTAGTTATTCTTATTTTGATAATAACACAGTAGTTTTAAGCAAAGGGCAGATTTTATATCTGCCCTCTTTTGTATCTTTATAAATTGATTTTAGCACTGTATAAATATTTTTGAGTCCAATAATTTCAGCCCATTCAAAAGGTCCATAAGGATAGTTTGTTCCAAGTTTCATTCCTATATCAATATCCTCTTTGCTAGCAGTGCCTTCTTGCACAGTATAAAATGCTTCATTTATAATCATAAAAATAATTCTCGGTGCTACCATGCCTACTCTTTCTGCTATTTCTTGATAGTTCCAATTTAAAAAATTTAAAAAATCTTTAGCAGAATCGCTCAATAAAAATACCTCTGACAAATCATTTTTCAAAAACCCTGGTAATGCATTGATGCCTAACATATTTTTTTTATCAATGCCTTTATCAAACAATATCGCTGGGGTGCAGCAAACCCCATTATAAATAATAAAAACACTCGGGTAGGCTTTTTGTATTGATAAAATAAGATTTAAAGGGGGTTTTATTGCATCAAAAAAAACATGTTGGGCTTTGCTATTTTGTATATCTGCTATAAGTGTATCTTTGCTGCTAGATATTACTTTAGCCAATGAAAAAACTTTTAAATTTAACTCATTTAGCACAAATTGGTTTTGGCATACTGCTAATATTATCATTTGCTTGTAACTTTGTGGGCAAAAATACCATTAAAATGGATAAAATTATCGTAAAAACAGAAAAAGCACCAAAACCTATTGGACCATACAGCCAAGCGGTGTGGCATGGAAACACCCTATACCTAAGCGGACAAATAGCTTTAAACCCATTATCAGACAGTCTGGTAGTTGAAAATATTGAAGATGAAACCACTCAGGTAATGGAAAATATAAAGGGAATTCTCACAAGTCAGGGATTAGATTTTACCAATATTATAAAAACCAGTATTTTTTTAATAAATATTGATGATTTTAACCAAGTAAATACTGTTTACGGAAAATACTTTAGCACAGGTTTTCCTGCAAGAGAAACCATACAAGTTGCCAAGTTGCCAAAAAATGTAAACATAGAAATAAGTGTTATTGCTGCAAAATGAGGTTGTTTTCAATAATAATTTTAACTAGCGCCTCAATTTGCGCTTGTCAACCACCAAGTGTTTATCATGAGGAGGAATCACCAGATTGGTTTACAGCAAAAAATGATACCATAAAACCGTATGGCACCTATTTTAGAATCTACGAAGACAGTGTGTATAAAAAAGTAGCCTGCTATATTTCAGAAAAGGAATGTCTTTTGTACACTCAAGATAGCGGTTTAAAAACGCAACTTATTAAAGGCACATGGTTATTAAAAACCAATGATACTCAGTTTTTTTCATTTGACCCACCTTTTAATAAAGCATTTTTGTCATCTAAAGAGATTCATTTTTTTGATACTGCAACTGGATATCGATTACTAAAAAAATCGGACACCTTAATAAGCGAACTGTTTAATTAGAAAAAGTATGTGTGGAATTGCAGGAATAATATGCTTAGATAGGCAGATAAAAACAGATAAAAACTTGGTGCAAAAAATGTGCAATAGCATGCAGCACAGAGGCTCAGACGCCCATGGCATAGCGGCTATAGACCATATTGTTTTTGGTCATCAAAGGCTAAGTATTATTGATTTAAGCCCGGGTGCCAATCAGCCATTTTGGAGCGTTGATAAAAACATTGTTTTAGTACTTAATGGCGAAATATATAATTACCAAGTATTAAAAAAAGAGTTGCTTGACTTTAACTTTAGCACCACCTCTGATACAGAAGTGCTTATGGCAGCTTATCAAAAATGGGGTATAGCAATGGTGAACAGAATTAAAGGCATGTTTGCAATAGCTATTCATGATAAAAATAAAAATATAAGCTATTTAGTGCGCGATAGAATAGGCAAAAAACCACTTTATTATTCTAGAAATGGGCATCAATTAATTTTTGCATCAGAAATAAGGGCGATACTTGCAACTGGATTAATTTCCCCAGAAATTAATAAAACCCAATTGGCCTATTACCTGCAATATCAAACTGTGCATGCTCCAGAAACGATGGTCAAAGACATAAAAATGTTGTCCCCTGGCTCAATATTAAGTATCATAGATGGCAATATTTCAGAAACCAATTATTGGCAAACCGAAAAAAACCTTAAAAAACCTGACCAAGAATATAATCCTCATGAAATTGCAAATTTATTTGAAAAATCTGTAGAAGAAAGATTAGTATCTGACGTACCATTTGCTGTATTATTAAGTGCAGGAGTAGATTCTAATCTCATATTGGCTATGGCAAGCAAATTTGAAAAGGTAAATACATTTACCATTGGTTTTAAAGAAAAAAAGTATGATGAATCTGTATTGGCTAGCAAAGCTGCAGCTCATTTTGGCTCCAATCATCAGCAAGTTATTTTAGACAGCAAATCCCTCCTTTCTATATTGCCTGATATGCTCTCTGCAATGGATCACCCAAGTGGAGATGGGGCAAATACATTTCTTATTAGTAAAATAATAAAAGAAAATGGATATACCATGGCACTATCTGGTTTAGGCGGTGACGAACTATTTTTTGGCTACCCTCATTATGCACAATACGGTAGCATTGCCAATTCTATTGCATTCAAAACCTTACCAAATACTTTTTTTACTTTATTACAAAACCTTCCGCATCACAAAATAAGAAAACTATCTGCACTAAAAAAATGCAACCATGCTGCAGAAGCCATGATGCAGATTAGGGCTAATTATAATGCCAAAGGCATGCACAACTATTTTGGGCTGGATGAGGCAAGCCTAAATTTAACCCAATTTGAAGGCTTAGATAATTTTAATGCTATCTCTGCAGTTGAGATGGAATATTACATGGCTGATGTGTTGCTGAGAGATGCAGATCAAATGTCGATGGCACATAGCTTAGAATTAAGAAATCCTTTTTTGGACAAAGATTTGGTATTGGCTGTAACTGCAATCAATCAAAAACACAAAACCTTGCAGCTACCTAAAAAAATGCTTTTAGACAGTTTGGGGCATTTGCTGCCTGATTATATCATCAATAAGCCTAAAACAGGTTTCACATTTCCTTGGGAATATTGGATGAAAACAGAGCTTAATTCATTTTGTGCTGCCCAAATGGAATACCTAGAAAATAGCAAAATATTTAAAACAGGCGCAATAGAAATGGTTTGGAAAAAATTCAATAGAAATAGCAAAATATTTACATGGAGCAGGGTTTGGCCATTAGTTAGCCTTAGTTATTGGATTCAAAAAAATGGAATCAAAACCTAATATATTACTATTTACAGACTGGTATTTGCCTGCATACAAAGCAGGTGGCCCTGTAGTTTCTATCTATCAGCTGGTGCAGTTGATGCAAAAAAAATTTCAATTTTATATCGTATGCAGTAATTCAGATTTAGGAGAAAATGAAGCCTTTAAAAACATTGATACCAACACTTGGATTGATGGCGATTATGGCGAAAAAATAAAATATTGGCGAAAAAAAAATTGTATTAAAAACAATTATCTATTGCTTATTAAAGAAACCAAACCAATGGCAATATATTACAACAGTGTATTCTCTTATAATTTTACCTTAAAGCCCATATTTTATTATTTAAAATTGTATGATGTAAAGCAATTTTTATCCCCAAGGGGCATGCTTCATTCTGCTGCAATTAGTCTAAAAAGTAGAAAAAAAAGGCTGTTTTTATGGTTGATTAAATACACTCATTTTTTTAGAAACATTATTTTTATTGCAACAGATAAGCAAGAGCAAAAATATATAAGTCATCATGAATTAAAAACACCCATAATCATCGTGCCTAATATCCCTGATTGCAGTTTTTTAGACCTAGAAACAAGCATTATAAAGCAAAACCACATTATTACGATTGCAAGAATAGCACCCGAAAAAAATGCCTTAATGGCATTAGATGTTATATCAGAAATAAGCAAACCTATAACTTACACTTGGATAGGCGATAGCAAAAACAAAAACTATTTCGATAGTTTTATGCAAAAGGCACAAAATTTACCACCTCATATTGATTTTAAATATTTGGGAGCCTTGCCAAAAAAAGAAGTAAAAAAAGTGATTTTAGAGTCCAATATTTTTTTTCTACCTACATTAGGAGAAAATTATGGACATGCAATATTTGAAGCTTTAGCAGCGTCTTTGCCTTCTGTTATTGGCAATAATACCCCATTTATTAACGCAGATATGCCAGGGCTTTATCAAGCTGCATCAGACAATAAAAATCAATTTAGAATTCATTTAGAAAATCTTTTATCCCTAACCAAGGATGAATATATTGAAGAAAAAAAAGCTGCAAAAAAAATTGCAGAAAATTCATTTGATGAAAAAAAATTGTTTGCCCAATACCTTGAAATATTTTGGGATAAATGAAAAATAAAGCTCACATTAAATACCGCCAATAATTATGGATATGATGTATTGGGTAATTTATCAAGGATAAAACAGAAGATATAGACCAAATAGCATAGGAAAGCGAAGGTAAAATAGCATCCATTACACGAAGAAATGGCAGCCAGAAACCTGATTTAGCATTTAATTATGATATATCGGGGCTTAATGAACAAAATTAATGGTAAAATCTTTTAAAAGCCTTATGGTTATTATCTTTGAAGCCTTTCAAAGGTTATGAATAAAAAAAATGCTTTTATTTCAACAAAGCATTTACTCAAAAATATGATTTTGTAAAAGGTGTTCAGCGGTATAAATGCTCAAATTGCGGCAAGCAATTTATGGGAGGCAATCGAATAGACAAAGCAACAATTTGGGAAGAATATACGCTTTGCAAACAGACTTATGATCAGCTGTCTAAAAAGTATGGATGTTCAATTAAAACTATTCAAAGGCGTTTAGACGCTTACTTTATTAACAACACACAGCCAAAGGCTCGTAAAGTCATTGTTTTAATGGACACTACCTACTAGGGACGCAATTTTGGTGTAATGTTATTTAAAGATGCTATAACAAAAGATAATTTACTGAAATACTTTGTAAAGTACGAGACTAATTCGCTTTATATTCCAGGGATTAAAGAGCTACAAAAAAGAGGTTTTACCATCGAAGCAATTGTATGTGATGGAAGGAAAGGACTTATTCAAAGCTTCCAAGAAATACCTGTTCAAATGTGTCAGTTTCATCAGTCTGCAATTATCAGACGATATTTAACAAAAAAACCAAAGTTAGAAGCTGCACAAAAACTAATGGCAGTAATTGATTTAATGAAGCATACAGATAAAGAATCATTTGAAGGATCTTTAGCATTATGGATTGCAGAATGGGAATGTTTTTTTGAAAGAAAGAACTACTAACCCATTTACAAATAAATCATTTTATACGCATAAACGTTTAAGAAGTGCTTACTGAAGTATAAAAAACAACTTGCCCTGGTTATTTACATGGTATGATTATTATGGCCTAAAATCCCAACACAAATGCTATTGATGGTCATTTTGCAGATCTTAAAAACAAACCAAGAAACCATAATGGCTTGTCATTAAAAAGGAAAATCAAATTATAGATGGGTTTTTAAAGGCATGACGTTCTCTAAAAATATCAATGGATTGCGAAAAACACAATCCATTGAATGATATTTTTATCGATCATCTGTAATATCCCTGATAGGGTGCACCCCAGCAGAGCCTACTTCCGTTTAGACAGACTTTGCAAAAGTCATGAAATAATAAATGAAAACTAGATTTGTTTGAAAATAAATACCATTAAAAATGTCCATTAGAGCATAACGTCTAAAAAAACCATTAATTTTGTCGATTACTCCTAATTAAACAATCTGTAAGATTTGCTGATGGAAGCCCTGATTTACTTGAGAATAAAAAAGATAAGCCACCCGATTCTTAAGCTTCCGAACACCTATGAGAACACCACGCTTGGAGGACTTTAACCACAAATACCACCATTTGGGTTACTGTTACCGATAACAATGGCTGCAAAGCATCAGACACCATCAAACTGACTATATTTGGCAACTTAAACATTAATATACTAACACAACTAAATATTCAGGTTTATCCTAATCCAAGCAGTGATTATTTGAATATTACAGAAACGCAACATATCTTTTTTATTAGAATGGTGGATAATCAAGGGCGTTTATTATTTGATCAAATAGAAAATTTTGAGCAAGTAAACCTATCACAACTGCCCAAAGGCGCATATATTATGCATATTTTTACCACCAAAGGAAAAGACATCGCTATAAAAATTATAAAGGATTAGGGTTAATGATGAATAGCACCATTAAATAAACATATAGAAATTAGATTTATAATGAAGATAAATTGGGGGTAGCAATACAAAACGAAGTATATTCCTGAGGAAAAACAACAAAACGAATTAAATA